>ERZ1463036.36-NODE-36-length-30729-cov-41.298200_pt1 | contig 30729 bp, 26 predicted proteins | sample MGYA00564485_ERZ1463036 | MGnify/ENA primary metagenome ERZ1463036 (study PRJEB39244, sample SAMEA3635127) | Helicobacter pylori | study: EMG produced TPA metagenomics assembly of PRJEB11511 data set (Assembly of a 5300-year-old Helicobacter pylori... | reverse complement strand
CCCACGACAACCAGTGCCACAAACTGGCGCTCTACCAACTGAACTACGTTCACCATATGGTGCGTTTTAAGGGATTCGAACCCCTGGCCCACGCCTTAGAAGGGCGTTGCTCTATCCAGCTGAGCTAAAAACGCATCTATTGGAGCGGGTGAAGGGAATCGAACCCTCGTAACTAGCTTGGAAGGCTAGGGCTCTACCATTGAGCTACACCCGCATATTCTTTTTTCTTTACTATCTGATTATTAAGTCAACAATCAAACACTTTATCTTTTATACAAGTTTTAAACTTCCTCGTCAATATAAAACTTGATTTTAAGTGGTCGGGGTGACAGGTCTCGAACCTGCGACCTCATGGTCCCAAACCATGCGCGCTACCATCTGCGCCACACCCCGAAATGGTGCGTTTTAAGGGATTCGAACCCCTGGCCCACGCCTTAGAAGGGCGTTGCTCTATCCAGCTGAGCTAAAAACGCATCTCAGAACGTTTATTATTATAAATCATTCTTTATTTTTTGTCAAGAACTTTTTTGAAGTTCTTTTCAAAGTGGAGCGGGTGAAGGGAATCGAACCCTCGTAACTAGCTTGGAAGGCTAGGGCTCTACCATTGAGCTACACCCGCATATTCTTTTTTCTTTACTATCTGATTATTAAGTCAACAATCAAACACTTTATCTTTTATACAAGTTTTAAACTTCCTCGTCAATATAAAACTTGATTTTAAGTGGTCGGGGTGACAGGTCTCGAACCTGCGACCTCATGGTCCCAAACCATGCGCGCTACCATCTGCGCCACACCCCGTTGAGTCATCATCTATTGCTTTCGGAACCTCTCGTTTCATCTGTTCTCTCTCGCAACGACAATGACTATTCTACATTATGAAACTTAATACGTCAATACTTTTTTTAAAAAAATTCTAATTTAATTTAACACTTTATACTTTTCTATTATATTAATAATTTTATAAATAAATTATCAATAAAACAACCTGCTTATTAATAATTTAATCTCATAATATAACTACTCTAAACTTTTCAAATATACTTCAGGTTCTTTTCCATTTTCAATTTCTATAAACCCTATACTCCTTCCCCTACCTCTTGGTAAGGAAACACTACCTGGATTCATTAATATTATACCATTATGATTAATTATTAATTCTTGGTGAGTATGCCCAAAAAGAGCTATATTAGCATTTAATTCTTGTGCTCTATAGTAAATATTGTTCAAATCATATTTAACTCTATATTTATGCCCATGCGTTGCAAATATCTTAAATCCATTTATGTCTATAATTCTTTCTACAGGATATTCATTTGAATAGTCACAATTTCCTAATACAGCATATACTTCACCATTAAAATCTCTTGATAATTCTGAGACATCATCAACATTATCACCTAAGTGTATTAAAATATCTGCAGTTGCTATTTTTTCTTTTGCAACCTCAATATATTCTTGAATTCTATGAGTATCACTAACTACAGCTATTAACATAATACCTCCTACAACATATCAAAAATATTATCTTTTAATTTTTTTAAAGCAACTCCCCTATGGCTAACCTTGTTTTTTTCTTCTGCTCCTATTTCTCCAAAAGTTTTATTAAATCCTTCATAATAAAATAAAGGATCATAACCAAATCCACCTTCTCCATTTAAACTTTCAATTATTTTACCTTCTACTTCTCCGCATATATCTAAAACTTTACCTTCTGAATTTATTAAAGTTAAATGGCACACAAATTTTGCTCCTCTATTTTCCATAGGTACACCTTTTAACTTTTCTAATAATTTTTTATTATTTTCATTGTCATTTCCATGCTCTCCCGCATACCTTGCTGAATATATTCCTGGTTCTCCATTTAAATAATCTACTTCTAATCCTGAATCATCAGCCATAACTATAAAATCACTATCTCCTCTATTTAATAGATAATTTCTTATTTCACTGGCCTTTTTAGTTGCATTTTCTTTAAATGTATTTCCATCTTCTATTACATCAATATTTATATTTTCATCTTTTAAAGATTTTATTTCTAGATTCATTTCTTTTAATATAGTTTTTATTTCTTTTATCTTCTTTTGGTTATTACTAGCCAATATTAATTTTTTCATTATTGACCTCCTGTTCCAATCCATAAAGCATCCATCTTAAGAGCACTTTTTTGAATCTCTATCATTTGTTTTAATCCTTTTTCACCTAAATCTAATAATTCATTAAGCTCACTTCTTGTCATTGGTGATTCTTCACCTGTTCCTTGTACTTCAACAAACTCACCTTCATGAGTTCCAATTATATTCATATCTACTTTTGCATTTGAATCTTCCTCATAACATAAGTCTATAATTTTTTCACCGTTTACTATACCTATACTTGTTGCAGCAACAAAGTTTCTTATAGGATAAACCTTAAAAGGCTTTTCTTTATGAAGCTTATTTACAGCATCAACCATAGCAACAAATGCTCCAGTTATTGATGTTGTTCTTGTTCCTCCATCAGCCTGTATAACATCACAATCTATCCATAAAGTTTTTTCACCTAAAGCTTTTAAGTCAACAACGGATCTCAATGCTCTACCTATTAATCTTTGTATTTCCATAGTTCTTCCATCAATCTTTAATCTAGCTATATCTCTAACCTTTCTCGTTCCAGTTGATCTAGGAAGCATATTATATTCTGCAGTAATCCATCCTTCCCCTGAACCTTTTAAAAATGGTGGTACTTTATCTTCAATAGATACATTACAAAGAACTTTTGTATCTCCTACCTCTATATATACAGAACCTTCTGCATATTTTGTGTAATTCCTAATTATTTTAGTAGGTCTTACCTGATCATTTTTTCTTCCATCTATCCTCACTAAAATTGCCTCCTTATATTAAACCAATTTAAAAATATTTTATATATACTTTGTATCATTTTTTAGTTTTATGCACTTTTTTTAATTTTATCTCATATTAATTATTATAAGAATTATATATGAGGTGAAATATTTTGAGGTATATAGGTCCATTTTTTCGAATGAATAGCTTATCACATTGTGAAATATGTGGTCAGCTTTTTCACTTATCAAAAGAAGCTGTAAAACTACTAGCTCTAAATTCTAAATGTGGATATACTTTATCTTCTAGAAGTGCTAAAAAAATTGCATCTACAAAAGATATTAGCATATTAAGTAAATTTTCTCCAGTACTCTGTTTATATAAAAAATCATCCCCAATTTTTATGCATAATAAAACTTCAAACGGATTTGATTCATCTTCTTTTAAACGTGAAATTATTCCAACAACAAATGCTTTACTTACGATGTCATTACTAGAACTTAGTGATTATTATTCTTTTTTAAGCAAAGATTCTAGTAATTATCAATTGGCAAAAGGATATAGACAATTAGCTCATGAACAACTGGATTTTTATTATGAAAATTTAAGAAATACTGAAGGAATATTTATACCTAAAAAAAGTCTATTTGAAAATAATTCTAAAGAAACTAATTTAATTGATAAAAATAGAAAGTTTGCATTTAGTGATCAAGCATTTATGATGAATGCTTATTATTTATATTCTAAATATGAAGATAATGAGCAAGTAAAAACAGATTATGAGGAATTTTCTAATCAAATTTTACAAATGTTTTTAGATTATAAAGAAGCACTTTACAATTTATCCTTTGATGAAGGACTTAAAACTTTGCTAGCTTTTAATATTTATTATAAAAATTCTAAAAATAAGTCTATAGTCCCTTTAATTATAGATTTAAGTGAATTTATAATTAATAAATTTGATGAAAAAAATTATTATATTGAATCATTGGATAAATCTGCACTTCTTGCAATTAATTTAATGTATTCTTACGAACATACTACTCTAGTAACTTTTAAAGATAAATACTGCGAGATAATGGATAAATTACTTTCACTTTATGATGAAGATAATAATGTTATTGAAAATTTAACTACAAAGAAAGAAATTAAATATACATCTTTTGATATATGCTTTTATTTGTTATCTATAATAATGTATGCTGATATATCAGATACTTTAAGAGAGTATAATTCTACTATTTCTAAAATATATAAAAAATATATTTTAAATTCTAATATTGTTACTAGTTGGCCTGAAGCTCCAGACTTAGATAATGAAGAAAGGTATATGAATTTTAGTACTCTTTCTAAAGACATGTTAGATGAAACATTCTTTACAATGCCAAATTTACCATCTCTATCAACTACTGGTATGGCTCCTGTATTTTTAAAAAATATAGTTTACTCTAGAAAAAAAGAAGATTTCAAAACTTCTGATAAAAAAACATTTGATAGTTATAAAAATATGTTTATTTTCTATATGTTTATTTATACTTTTAAGGATGTTTTCTTTAGAAAATTAAACCTTTTAGAAAACACTTATGAAGATTCTAAGAAAACTAATATAGATGAAGATATTAATACTACTGAAGACTCTACTACTTCTATAAATACCAATACTATTGAAGAAACAAAAGAGTTAAATAATAATTCTGAAGAATCTTCTAATACTAAATCTACTTCTTTAGAAGAAACTTAAATATTATATAATGTCTTGTTTTAAAAATTTATTTATATATAAAAATAGGTTAGGCTTAACTTTTATATTTATAAAAGTTAGGCTTAACCTTAATTTATTTTAATGTTTCAAATTTTATATTTCCATTCCAATCAAATTCTATATTTTCAACCTCACTAGATATAGCAACATTTTTATTTTCAAATAGTAATGGTAATATTCTGTAATTATTAAATAAATTTGATTCTAATTCTATAAATTCTCCTTTACCACTTAATTCTTTTTTATAAATACTCTCCTCTTTATCTGTATAGTAAGGTTTTAAATTTTTATAAAATTCTAATCTATTATTTGTATTTGCTACTAAATCAACTATTAATATATCATATCTCTTTCTTAACTCTAAGTTATTAAAATCTTCTTCAGTAGTTAATGTATATCTTATATTACTATCTGTATTTGAATCAAACCATGATTGAATATACTTACATAAGGCTCTATTTTCATTATTATCTTTTGCTAATATAGTTATAACTTCTGGAAGCTTTGCAGAAACTTTATTAGTCATTACTTTTCTTGATTGGAGCTTATTTAAGTTATCTTTATCTCCTCTAAAGTAACTACACTCTGTAAGCTCTAAATAATTATTATTTTCTTCCTTATAATCTAAAATTACAGAATTCAGAGTATAATATATAACTTTTCTAACTGATAAAGGAAGTTCCTCATCTTCTGAATTTAAAACTATATACTTTCCACTATCAGAAGGAAATGTTTTTAATCTCCCCTCTTCTTCTAATCTATTTAACTCAGTATTTGGTGGTTCTACAACTAAATCTCTATCTCCAATTTCAAAAGCCGCCATTGATAATTCTTCACTTTCATCAGATATTATTTTTATACAATTTGGAGAGTCTGTATCGCTTTTTTTATTTTTTTCTAATAATATTTCTCTATCATTCACATCACTTATATAATATTCACCTGAGTATATTATATTTTTATGATTTCTTTTTATATTATTCCACATCATTAAGTACTTTCTCAATCTATACTGTGGCTTTGTTAATTCTTCTAAAAACTTTTCATCTTTGTTATTTAGTCTAATAGTTAATATATTATCTTTTGCTCCAATAGCAACTCCACTTTCAAATGTAACATTACCATTTCTAAATTCTTTTGCCCCATAAACATTTAAAAAAGAACTTATATTTTCATCATACTCTTCTTTCAATAATTCTTTAAAAAATTCTCTTATATCTTCTGCTGTTATTCTACTGCCATCACTCCAATAAGCATCTTCTCTTATTTTAAATTCATACTCTATACCATCATCTTTAATATTTATTTCAGTAGCTAATGAAGGAACTATTTTACCATCATCATTTTTTTCTACTAATCCTTTACTTGTTGCACAAATTACATCTTCTTCTCTAGTTGATAATTTACTTACATCTTTTAATTCATTAGGAACTGAATTAACCGCATATAAAATAACCTCTGAATCTTTAGAAGATGATATTTTTTCTATTTCTATAAAACTCAATAGAAATACTAACATTATGCCTATAATAAAGCTTGGTAATAAAAATTTTTTCACCTTATTCTATCTCCTTTTTTAAAGTTATCATAATTATTGTCACTTATGTATATTTTTAATCAACATGAGCAATATTTTTATAATATGTTAAATTTATAAATCCATTATGTTATAATTAAATTATGTTTAAAGGAGGCGATAAGATGACTTTTTTAGTTGCTACATTCTCTATAATAGGAATTATATTTATGCTAACTTTCATGTTTATTGGCATATGGCTTTTTATTGTAGCTTTAAAGACTTACAATCAAATTCGTTATAAAAATTATATTTTAGAAAAAATAAGTCAAAAGTTAGATTTACTTTCTGAAAGTAAGAGAGATTTTTCTTATGAAAATTTTCTAAATGAAGAGGCTTCAAATGATGAATTTATGTCTCCTGATTTAACTAACATAAAAGACTTTGAAAAAAAAGAGTATAAATAAAAAGCTTCTAAAAAAATAGAAGCTTTTTATTTTTATTATCTTACAGTTCCAAGCATAAATGCTATTATAAAAACAGATAACATTAAACTCAACCCAGAGTATAGATATTTATTTTTTCCACTTTCATTAATCCAAAACCTAGCAGCTAAAGATACCATAGTTATTGCAACTGTAACTTGTATTGCGTAATAAGAATTAAATATTTCTCCAAGGTATAAAAATTGGTATGAAGTTAAAAAAGTACAAATTATTACTATACAAGCTATTATACTTAATAAAATAGTTAATATATTAATTAGCCGTTTCAATAACTTAGCCTCCTATCATAACTTCAAATTCATCTTCTGTTAAAGTCTTAACTCCAAGTTCTTCTGCTTTTGTAAGCTTTGAACCTGCTTCTTTACCATAGACTACATAATCAGTCTTCTTACTTACACTACCTGCTACTTTAGCTCCAAGCATTTCTAATTTCTCTTTTATTTCTTTTCTAGAGTATTTTTCCATAGTTCCTGTTACAACAACAGTCTTACCATCAAATACACTTTCAATAATTTCTTTTTCTTCAAACTTAGGATTCACACCTATCTCTAAAAGTTCATCTATTGTTTTTAAAACTTTTTCTTCGTGGAAGAACTCTACAATACAATTTGCAACTATATCTCCTACATCAGGAACAGATACTAATTCTTCAAATGTAGCTTTTTTAAGTCCATCTAATGACTTAAATTTATTAACTATATCTTTAGCCGTTTTTACGCCTACATTTTGTATTCCTAATGAGTATATAAATGCTTCAAGAGTACAATCCTTACTCTTTTCAATTGCATCTAAAAGATTTTGTGCTTTTTTATCTCCAAATTTATCAAGTTTAACTAAGTCTTCTTTATTTAACTTATATAAGTCACTTATTGATTTTATATTAAGCTTTTCAAATAATTGTTCAGCAGTTCTTTCTGAAAACCCTGAAATATTCATAGCTTCTCTTGAACCGTAATGAACTATAGTCTTAACAAGCTGAGGCTTACATGAAAGTGTATTTTCACAGAATATATGTGCACCCTCTTCTACTAAGTGACTACCACAAGCTGGGCAATTAGTAGGAGGTATTATTTCTTCTGTTCCTTCTAAGGAATCCTCTTTAACTCCCATTATTTCAGGTATAACATCATTACTCCTTCTAACTAAAACTTCAGCACCAATTCTTACACCTTTTCTTTTTATATCATCCATATTATTAAGAGTTGCTCTTTTTACAGTAACACCAGCAAGTTCAACCGGATCTAATATAGCAGTTGGTGATACCCTTCCACTTCTTCCAACATTCCATTCAACATCTAAAAGCTTAGTTGTTGTTTCTTGAGCTTCAAACTTATATGCTATTGCCCATTTAGGAAACTTTACTGTATATCCTAATAACTCTCTAGTTTTTATATCATCTATAACTATTACAAGTCCATCAATATCATAGTTTAAATCAAATCTTATATCTCTTATATAGTCTATTTCCTTTTGAATATCATCTATTGTATAACACTCTTTTATATAATCATCTACTGGAAAGCCCATTTCCTTTATAAACTTCATCATCTCTGTATAAGTTTTAAACTGCTTCCCTTCCTTATATCCTACATCATAAAAAAATGCTGATAAGTTTCTTCTTGCAGTTTCTTTTACATTTAAATTTCTTAATGCTCCTGCAGCCCCATTTCTTAAGTTTTTAAGAGGTACTTCTGCTAATTCATTATATTTTTCAAAGGCTTCCGTAGTCATTATGGCTTCACCATGAACTTCAAAAACATCATTACAGTTAACTTTAAGAGGAATACTCTTTATAGTTTTAACCTGTGCTGTAACATCTTCCCCAATACTTCCTGTACCTCTTGTTGCTCCAACTGCTAATATACCTTCTTCATTATATGTTAAGTTAACAGTTAACCCATCAAATTTTTTCGTAACTATATATTTAAGCTCAGGAAGATTTTCCCCCTTTAATCTCATCTCTTCAATAAACTTAACATTTCTATTATGCCAATCTATTATTTCTTCAATACTTTGAGCTTTACCCAAGCTCCAAAGTTTACCTTTATGAGTATATTTTTTAAATCCATCAAGTATTACATCACCAACTCTAACAGTTGGTGAATATGGTAAAACTTCATTAAGTTCCTTTTCTAAGGATACAAGCTCATCATATTTTTTATCATATTCTTTATCTGTAACTGATGGATTATCTAAACTATAATACTCGTATGAATATCTATTCAACTCTTCTACAAGAGCTTTCATTCTTTCTCTTTTATCCATAAACTTACTTGCCTCCTAATACTATAAAAGTTCTAAATTAGCCATTGATAATAATAGTACCTTAACACCTTGTTTATCAAATGCTATTGTAAGTTTTTTATCATTTCCAGCCGGTAATACTGAAACTACTGTTCCTTCACCAAACTTTTCATGTTTTACTTTTCTTCCAAGTGATATTTCTCCTAAATCTGAAGTGCTATTTTGTTTAGTTTCTGTAATTTTTCTACTTGAATTTTGATTTCTAATAGAAGTTCTTAAGCTATGTGGATTATTAAAATTTGGTTTGGATTGACCACCAAACATTCCATCTCTTGCTGATCCATTAGCGCTTCTATCATTAACATATTCTTTTAAATCAGATCTTATTTCTCCAATAAAATCTGATTGACTATAAGACATTGTTCTTCCAAATACTCTCCTTACTTCTGCTGAAGTCATATGAAGAGTTTCTTTTGCTCTTGTGATTCCAACATAACAAAGCCTTCTTGCCTCTTCCATCTGATCTTCTTTATCAAAATCGCTCATACTAGGGAATATTCCATTTTCCATTCCTACCATGAATACATGAGGAAACTCAAGACCTTTTGCACTATGAAGTGTCATTAAAACTACAGCATTATCTTCATCTTCATCACCTTCATTAATATCTTGTACTAATGATACTTTTTCTAAATATGCAGCTAAACTTTTATCTTCATTATTTCTTTCAAATTCAACTGCATCTGAGACTAATTCTTCTAAGTTTTCTATTCTACTTTTATCTTCTATTTCATTTGATTTTCTAAGTTGATCTAAATATCCAGTATCTTTTAAAATTGTTTCTATAAGCATTGATACTGGCATACTTTCAGCCATTATTACAAAATTATTCATAAGCTCCATAAACTTTTCTATAGAACCACAATTTCTTGCGGTAAGAGTTGAAATTGTTCTTACTTCTTGAAGTGCGTCCCATAAATTTAACTCAAAACTATCTGCAAAATCTTGAATTTTATTTACTGTAGCATCACCTATACTTCTCTTTGGTACATTTATTATTCTCTTTATACTTATATCATCTTGAGGATTTACTAATACATTAAGATATGCAAGTATATCTTTAATTTCTTTTCTATCATAGAATTTAGTTCCTCCAACAATTTTATAAGGTATACCTCGTCTTCTAAAGGTTTCTTCAAATACACGTGACTGAGCATTAGTTCTATAAAGAACAGCAAAATCTTTATTTTCTGCTCCTTCTTTAGCTTTTGTATCAATTATTTGTCTTGCTACAAAATCCCCTTCTTCTGAATCTGAGTATGCTCTATATATTTTTATTTTATTTCCTTGTTCTTGTTCTGTTCTAAGCGCCTTATTCTTTCTTCTAGAATTATTTACTATAACAGCATTTGCTGCATCTAGTATATTACCTTTAGACCTATAATTTTGCTCAAGTTTTATCACTTTACAATTTGGATAATCTTTTTCAAAATCCAGAATATTGCTTACATCAGCACCTCTCCATGCATATATGCATTGATCATCATCACCAACAACACAAATATTTTTATATCTTGCTGCTAAAAGTCTTACAAATTCATATTGAGCTCCATTTGTATCTTGATACTCATCAACCATTATGTATTTAAATTTATTTTGGTAAAATTCTAATACATCATCATGTTTTTTAAATAATTCTACTGTTTTAAATATAAGGTCATCAAAATCTAAAGCATTATTTTCTTTAAGTCTCTTTTGATACATTTCATATACATCAGCAATTTTCTTTTCTCTAAAATTACTTTCATGTTCTCTCATGAAACTTTCAGCAGTAATCATATTATCTTTAGCTCTTCCTATCTTCCCCATAATTTCTTGAAGAGTTATATCCTTATCATTTATATTTAAAATTTTCATACAATCTTTTAATAAAGTTTTTTGATCTGAAGTATCATATATAGTAAAACTTGATTTATATCCAAGTTTATCAATTTCTCTTCTAAGTATTCTAACGCAAGTTGAGTGGAATGTTGAAATCCACATATCATTAGCTTTTTCCCCAACAATAGCTTCTATTCTCTCTTTCATTTCTTTAGCTGCCTTATTAGTAAATGTAATTGCTAATATACTCCATGGCTTTATTCCTAAATCTTCTATCATATGTGCCATTCTATATGTTAAAACTCTAGTTTTACCTGAACCTGCACCTGCAAGTATTAAAACTTGACCATCAACAGTAACAGCACCTTCATACTGCTCTTTGTTTAATAATGATTTTAAATCCAAATCATCATCCTCCCTTCCTAGTATTAAAATATTATATCATACATCACCTTTTAGTGTTGCCAGAAAGTATAATTGTTAGTAAAAATGTGGTATAATATCTAAAATCATATTCCAGTTTTTAGGAGGTATTTGTATTGAAGTTTAAAACTATGATTTTAACTTTTCTTATTTCAGTTTTAATTTTTAATTTTATATCTTGTTCTAATAAAAAAATAAATTTTGATGATACTCGTTCTTATTCAGATAAAATAACTAATGATATTCTTATATCTATTAATGATTTAGATTACAATGGCTTTATAAAAAACTTTGATGAAAACATGAAAGAAATTTCATCTAATGAAACTGAATTTTTAAATTTAGTTATGCCTATAAAAGGTGCTATAGGAACATATGAAGATGGTAGTTTAGAATTTGTACAAGGCAAAAAGAATAAGGATTTTACAAGTATAATTTATAAAGCAAAATTTTCTAATGAAGTAGAACCAGTAAATATATCAATATCCTTTGATGAAAAAAATCATAAAGTTTCTGGACTATACTTTAATTCACCAAAAATAAAAGAATTATATAGCAAATAAAAAAATAGATAAGGATAAATCCTTATCTATTTTTTATATTTCAAACGCTAATATTATTTCAAATATTGCAAATAGTATTAAGTTTATTCCAATTAATATTGGTGCAAATGCTAACGCAACTACTGGGTATAATATTACTAAAACACTTAATATAATTAAACATATTGTATATATTGTTCTAAAATTAAAACCAGCTGATTTAAATTGAAATTCAGCTACAAGTGATGATATACCTCTTATTAATCCCCAGATTCCAAAGAATATAACAAAAAATTGTGTTGAATAAACTGGTGAAAATAAAAGTGTTAATCCAAATAATATATCAATTATACCATTAAAGATAAAAAATCCTCTTCTATATGATTTAAATGCTTTAATTATAGACATAATACCTGAAGCTAAAACAAAAGCCCCAATTACCATAGTTAAATTAAATATACTTTCTAATGGATACATTAGAAATATTATACCTACTATTGCTAATAAGACTCCTTGTAAAATAAAAGGCCATTTTTTCATAATTATCAACTCCTTCTATTTATACTTTACTATTTTATTATATAAGTTACCATTTACCTTTTGTAAATTTTAAAATACATATTGTAAAATTTAATTAATTAATATAAATTACAATTTTTAAAATATTCTACAGCAAAATCAACACATTCTCTTTGATTAAATAATTTTATTTTTGCATTTGCAATGTTATCAACTTTAACATTACACTTTTCTTCAAATTCTTCACCTAGAAACATAAATAATTCAGTTTTAAACTCTATATCCTTAAATTGTTTAAATATTCTTTTTCCATTTTCTAATATAGGTGAAGCATTTATAGATTCTGTATAATTTCCTGCTCTATACTCTGCTAAATGAAATGAGGTATTAACATCATAATCAACACCTAATAATAATACTTTTCCATTTAACTCATAAAATCTTGCAAGAGGTGACTTTTCCCCAAGTGAATATTCTAAACTGTGATTATCTGTTATAAAATTCTTATTTTTTCCCCAAGCTGAAAATGATACTGTTGGATGATAACTTCTCTTTACACCATAGAAATTTCTAAAAGCTTCTGCTATTTTACCCATACTATAAGTTGGCGTAATTTTTTCATCAAAAGCTGGCATTTCTTCTCTTATAGTTTTAAACCATTCGGAAGGTACTGGTGGATTGCTCCAAAAAGCTGGATCACATATATCAGCACTATGAGCTGGCATTACTATAGTTCCTTCTTCCCCTACTGTTTCTATTAAAGCCTTTATAACGGTAACTTCTCCTCCACATATCCATCCAAATTTACTTAATGATGAATGTACAAGTAATGTATCTCCCTTTTTTATTCCAATTCTTCGAAATTCATCTTTTAATATACTAAGAGTTATTGGTTTCTTAGTATCATTTATTAACTTTTCTATATTACTTATTTCATTATCCTGTTCTATATAATCATCATCTATATATAAGTCCTCTAAATTTATATCCATTTATTTGCCTCCAAACATTAAAAATCACTCTATAATAATTTCAAAATCATTTAATAATCTTAAAACTTCAGGAATACTAAACTTTGCTTTATTTATATTATTTCTATTTGGATTTATCCTGTAATGCAAACATTCTCTAAAGTCTACCTTTGAAAGATTAGTATTTTCAAATATACTATCTTCAAGACTTGATTTTAAAAATGACGCCTCTCTTAAATCAGCATTTATAAAATCACTTGATGTAACATTACATTCTATAAAATTTGTTTTTGGTATTTTAAGCTCTGCAAAACTACAACTTTGTATTAAACAGCTTTTAAATTCAAAATCTAAAATAAATCTATCACATTTAGTAAAATCAACTCCAACTATTTTACAATCAATAAACTTAACTCCTCTAAGCTTTGAATAATAAAATTTTGTAAGAGATATATTACATTCCTTAAAAATACACTCTTCAAAATTTACTTCTAAAAACTTTGTTCCTGAAAAATCACATCTATTAAATATACATTTATCAAAATCTCTTTTTTTAATTTCTATATTTCTAGTATTAATTCTTTCAAATCTTTCATTATAATAATCATATTCTAAGAACTCGTCTATCATAAATTATCTCCTAAATTACTTAATTATCAGTTTTATTTTTTAATTCACTATATTCTACAATAAATTTACTATTTGGCAAATATTTTAATGTATATTCAACTCCTATCTTAGGTTTAAGTTCACACTGATTTATTTTATATATAACATTATTTATTTCTAATTCAGTTATTCCTTTTACATTATTAAATTTAGTGCAAACTCCTGTTGTTGTGTAATAATCATTTGCAAAATAGCATTTAATATCTTTTACCTTAGGTAATATTATATTAAATAAAGTTATTTTACTAGAAATCAACAAAATAAAAATTAATATAAAATATTTTTTTGATATCTTCCCTTTAATTATTTTTATTAAATTAAATATAATTGAAAGTAATATAAATATAATTACTATTATTTGAAAGAGTAAAATTAATATAAACCCCATAAGTTCCCCCTTTTTAATTATTATAATGTTAAGTTAATTAAATTTAAATTATAAGATTATTTAATTGCTAAACATTTTGCCTAGTAATATAATTTCAATATATTATCTACGAGGTGATTTTTTTGAAATATAACAAAATGGAAATGCTAAAAAATTGTAATCTTTGTATTAGAAAGTGTAATGTTAATAGATTAAACAATGAAGTTGGTGCATGTCTATCATCCGAAAAAATAAAAGCTGCTAAAGCTTATTTACATATGTGGGAAGAACCTCCAATATCTTTAGATACAGGATCTGGAACTATATTTTTTTCTAACTGTAATTTAAAATGTGTATTTTGTCAAAACCATGAAATTAGTCAAGAGAAATTTGGAGAATTTATAACTATAGAAAGACTATCAGAAATATTTTTAGAACTTCAAGATAAAGGAGCTAATAATATAAACTTAGTAACCCCTACACATTATGTCCCACAAATTATAGAAGCAATAAAAATAGCCAAAAAAAATGGACTTACTCTACCTATTTTATATAATACAAATGGATATGATTCTTTAGAAACTATAAAAGCCTTAGATGGTTATATAGATGTTTATTTACCTGATTTTAAATACTTTGATGATAAATATGCAATAAAATATTCAAAAGTTTCAGGATACAGAGAAAATGTTATTACTATTTTAAAAGAAATGTTTAAACAAGTTGGTAAAAATAGATTTGATGAAAAAGGAAGAATGATAAAAGGTATTATTATTAGACATTTAATGCTCCCTCATCTTTTATTTGATTCAAAGAAAATTATAGATACCGTATATAGTTTATTTGGAGATAATGTATATATAAGTATAATGAATCAATATACTCCTATGTTTAATGCATTTAAATTTAAAGAGTTATCAAAACCATTAAATCCAAAGCTTTATGATAGTTTAATTGATTATGCAGCAAGCATTGGTGTAAAAAATGCCTTTATTCAAGAAAGTGGCACTAATAAAACTGATTTTGTTCCCGATTTTAATTTACAAGGAGTTTTAAAATAGTTCATACATCTTTTTACTATTGTTGATTATAATAGTTTTATAGAATAAATTTTGAAATAGTCATAAATTATTTTGAATTTTTTATTTAATAATTTCAAATACTAATGTAGAGGTGATTTAAATGGAACAAAACAAATTTACTTTAAAACCATTACCATATTCTTATGATTCTCTAGAACCTTATATTGATGAAAAAACAGTAGTAATTCATCATGACAAACATCAACAAACTTACGTTAATAATCTAAACAATGCACTGGATAAACATCCTGAATTTTTCAAGATGTCTCTAGTGGAAATACTTAAAAATTTAGATGATATTCCAGAAGATATAAATCAAGCAGTTGTTAATAATGCTGGTGGAGTATTTAATCATGAATTTTACTGGGATGGATTAGCTCCAAATAAAGGTGGAGAACCTACTGGAAATATAAAAGATGCTATTTATAAAACTTTCGGTTCTTATGAAGACTTTAAAACTAAATTTAAGGAAGCAGCTACTACTCAATTCGGTTCTGGATATGCATGGCTTGTTTTAGATGAAAATAATAAATTAAAAATTACTAAAACACCAAATCAAAATTGTCCAATTTCATTAAACGAAAAACCTCTATTAACAATAGATGTTTGGGAACATGCTTATTACTTAAAACATCAAAACAAACGTCCTGATTATGTAGATTGTTTCTTTGAATTAATTAATTGGGATATGGTTGATGAAAGATTTAAAAAAGCTACAAACCTTTAATAGAACAATAAATTAATTATTTATTTTTAACAATAGTAAGTTTAATTTGAAATATATATCTATATTTTATGTTAAGCTTATTAAAAAAGAAGATTCCTTTATTAGGAATCTTCTTTTTCTATAAATTATTCATTTGATTTCAATGCTTCTATCATATTTACATTTTTCAATTTTAAATGCATTATAAACATTACTATGCTTGAAAAGATTATTGTCAATATTCCTGCATAAATAAAACTGCTCAAATGTAATGAAGGATTAAACATCATGTTATCCATCTCAGCTGTACTTAAAACATACTGGTGTAAAATTTTTCCCAAGCCACTTCCCACTATAATTCCCATTATAGTTAATATTATATTTTCTCTATAAATATACATAGTTACTTCGTTATCGTAAAATCCTAAAACCTTTATAGTTGAAAGTTCCCTTATACGCTCAGATACATTTATATTAGTTAAATTATATAAAACTATAAAGGCTAATATTGCAGCTGATATTATAAGTACAATAACAACTATATTTAAACTTGACATAGAGTCTTCAAAATTATCTTCTATAGAACCATTATAAGAAATATTTAATACTTTACCTTCTTTATTTAACTTTTTAGATAAATTTTCTTCAAAATTAGTATCATATTTATATTTTAAAAGTTCAGCATTATAAAGAGCCTCTTTATTGAATATCTTTTTATAAAGTTCTTTTGACATATAAATATAATGTCCAGCATAATTTTCTGTAACATCAGCAATCTTAACTTCAAAAGCTTTATTATCTGACGTTTTAAACTTTATTACATCGCCCTTTTTAAGCTTAAATAATTTAGCTAATTTTTCAGATATTATAGCACCATCATTATTTAAATTATATTTTTCATCAGTCTTTCTATTACTTAATGTTATAAATTTATTTAAATTATCTTCGTTTTTAGGAACCATAATAAATGCTTCCTGAGGATTAACTCCTTTTTCTTGAACTTTTACTTGTTCTTGATAAATTTCTAATCTATCTTCTATTTCAGGTAACCCCTTTATTAAACTTTCATAAGATTTAGTATCTTCATTTGAAGCATCTTTATTATATATAATCATAGCATTATATTTAACTATTTTACCAAACTGCAATCTTGCAAGGTCTGAAACTGAACCTTTTATACCAAAACCAGTAATAATAAGTGCCATACATCCTGCAATACCCAAAACTGTCATTAGCATACGATCCTTATATCTAAATATATTTCTTGCAGTAACTTTTTCTATAAAATTAAACCTTTTCCAAATAGGCTTTATTCTTTCTAATAATATACGCTTACCTGATTTTGGAGCCTTAGGCCTCATAAGTGTTGCTGAAGTACTTTTTAAATCTTCTCTCAATACTACATAAGCAGATATTCCAGTACAAGAAATTGCTATTGCAATTGATATAAGTGCATAACTTAAATAATATGAAATTTGTAAATCTGTGAAATTATAAAGCATACTATAAGCATTATAAATAATTCTTGGTAGTAATTCATATCCAATCAATAATCCAAAAAAACTTCCAATTAAACTTGCAGTTGTTGCATACACTAAATATTTTAGTGATATATCAAAATTACTATAACCTAGTGCCTTAAAAGTTCCAAGTTGAATTCTTTGTTCTTCAATCATTCTAGTAATCGTTGTTAAACTTACTAAAGCTGCTATTGCAAAGAAAAATAAAGGAAATACTTGTGATAATGCTGTAATTCTATCTGCATTATCTTCATATTCGCTATAACCTAAATTATCATTTCTTGAAAATACATAATAATCAGGAACTTTGATATCTTTTATATTTTCTTCCCCTTTTTTAATTTCCTTTTCTCCATCTAATATTTTCTTTTCGGCATTAGACTTCTCATTATTAAATTTATTTAAACCTTCTTTGTATTGTCTTTCACCTTCATCTAATTTTTCTTTAGCTAACTTAAAATTTTCTAACCCTAATTTCTTTCCATTATTATATTCTAATTCCTTTTTCTTAATAATTTTTGATGCTTTATTAAATTCTTGTTTATATTGATTAACTTGTACTATTCCATTATTTAATTTTTTATAATTACTTTCTAATTCCTCTTTACCTTTTTCTATATTAATTTTTGCTATTTCTAAATTTTTAATTATAGAACTCATACTATTTGAAATAGCATTAGCTTCCACCTCTCCATTAAAATACCCTTCTAATAAATTACCTAAATTTGAACCATTATTAATTGGTACTTCTTTTAAACTTTCAATTAATTGGTTTTTCATATTGTTAGGTATATTATTAGGAGGTAACTTTAATAAAGCTTCTACTTGATTAAATAAAGGCTTTAGCTTATTTATATTATTATTTACATCATTTAATTTTTTATTTACTTCTTCCTTTGCCTTTAAAATTTCTGATTGTTTCTTTTGTAAATCCTTTAACTTATTTTCTAACTCTTCTTTTTTAGAATTTAATTGATTTTTAGAACTATCTAATTTTAATTTTGCATCTTTCATTTTATTATTAAATTCACTTAAGTTCTTATCGTATTTTTCTCTTCCCTCATTAATTTTCTTTTTAGACTCATTTAACTTACTTTCAGCTTTTTTAAGTTCATTTTTAGCTTTTATAATATCATTTTTAGCTTTTAAGAGTTTATCATTTGCTTCTTTTTTTATATCATCAAGGCGTAATACCCCTCGTTCTTTTGTTACACTTTCTACTTCTTTTATATGATTATTTAATAAATCATTGTACTTTTCACTATAACTATTTAAACCTTTTAAATCATTAAATGTTAAATAAGCTTCTGTATATACTGGCATTTTAAATTCAGATTCTGAAATTAAACCAAATCCATCAACTCTACCTTTTCCAATAGCACTTGTTCCTCTTTCATAATTTCCAATATACATAGGACTTTTTACAAAACCAACTACTTTATAAGTTTTATTTTTAATTTCGTCACTTAACTCTTTACTATTATCAGAAGAAAAACTTATCTTATCACCTATTTTATATAATTGTTTAATAGATTCTTTGCTATCTAATGCAATTTCTCCATTCTTTTCTGGTAATCTTCCACTTTCAATAACATATTTATTTAACTTATTATTGCTATCATAAGAAATAAGTTTTAATAAAAGTCCTTCCCCACCTATTAATACATCCTTACTATATATAGGTTCAACATAGTCTACTCCTTTTATTTTTTTTAATTCATCTATATCACCTTTATCAATCCCCATTGTAGATTGTACTTTTAAATCCATCAAATTTTGTTCATCAAAATATTTATTAGCTGTATTTAACATATCAGGACCTGCCGATTTTAATCCTGAAAAAAATCCAACCCCTAACATAATTAAAAATAAAATAGATAAAAATCTTGATTTAGATGAAGAAATTTCTTTTAAAATAGTTTTAAATAAAGCCTTTTTCTTCATAAACTTCTCTCCTTTTACCATTCTATTTCATCAATAGATTTAGGATTCTTATTTACTTTAATATCCCTAACCTTTGCATCATTAACATGTATAACTCTATCAGCTATTGGAGCTAATGCAGAGTTATGAGTTATAACTATAACTGTAGTACCTGTATTTTTGCATGTATTCTGTAATAATCTTAATACTTGCCTTCCTGTTTCATAATCTAATGCTCCAGTTGGTTCATCACATAACAAAAGCTTTGGATTTTTAGCTAATGCTCTTGCTATTGCAACTCTTTGTTGCTCTCCCCCTGATAGTTGAGCTGGAAAATTATCCATACGATGACCTAATCCTACATCTTTAAGTACTTTATCAACATTTAATGCATTTTTAGAAATTTGAGTTGCAAGTTCAACATTTTCTTTTGCAGTTAAATTTGGTACTAAATTATAAAATTGAAATACAAATCCAATATCATCACGTCTATATTTTGTAAGCTCTTTTTTATTAAGCTTTGCAATGTCAACTCCATCAACTAATACTTGTCCTTCATCTGGAGAGTCCATTCCTCCTAATATATTTAAAACAGTTGACTTTCCTGCTCCACTAGGTCCTAATATTATTACAAATTCTCCTTTTTCAATTGAAAAACTTATTCCATTGTTAGCTACAATAACATTATCGCCCATTTTATAACGTCTATGCTCATTTATAATATCTACATAACCCAATGATTTCACCCTTTCATTATTTACAAATACCTTATGACTCACTTGTGTCATTTTATTTTTAATATTATAATAATCATCAAACAAATACAATACAATTAATTTAAATTACACATAAAGGAGAGTTTGTGTCACTATGTATAAAATTCAAACTAATTCACTGGCTATAAAGTCTCAAAATTGGATAGCAAAATCATTATTAAAACTAATGAAATATCAGCCTTATAAAGATATTACAGTAACACAAATATGCCAAGAAGCTAACTTAGTTAGAAAAACCTTTTATAGAAACTTTGATAGCAAAGAAGATATTTTACATTTTATATTTGATAACTTATTTAATGATTTTCAAAGAAATAAAAATTTTGATAAATTATCTCCTAAAGAAATAATTTATTTATATTATAGTTATTGGATTAAACATAAAGATCTATTAAAATTAATACATGAAAATAACTTATTCTTTTTAATAAATAAAAAATATATAAATTATACTGAATCTTTTATATCACTACTGCCCGACACAAAAATTCAATTATTAGAAAATAATAATTTAAGTCCTTATTTTTTTAATTTTATAGCAAGTAGCATGAGTTCAATTTTAGAATTATGGGTAAAAAGAGACTTCAATGAATCTGTTGATGTTATAACCAACTTAACACAATCTTTATTATGTTCTAAATTATAAAATATATTTTTATAGATATAATATTCATTTGTGTAATTCATATGTTATAAAGGAAAAGTTATACTTTATTTTTTCACTATATTAGATTAAAATTAAAGGTAAATGTATAATATATAGACATAGATTAGAGGTTATTTTTAATGGCCCTATTTAAAATATAATTGCAGGAGGGTAATCTTTATGTCAAATGATACTAATTCATCTAACTTCATAAGAAATATAATTATTGAAGATTTAGAGAGCGGTAAACATGATTCTATAATTACTAGATTTCCACCAGAACCAAATGGCTATCTACATATAGGTCATGCAAAGTCTATTCTTTTAAACTTTGGACTTGGTGCTGAATTTAATGGAAGAACTAATTTAAGATTTGATGACACAAATCCAGTTAAAGAAGATACAGAATATGTTGAATCAATAAAAGAAGATGTTCAATGGCTTGGATGTCACTGGAATGAACTTCACTTCGCTTCAAATTATTTTGATGAAATGTATAAAAGAGCTATTCTTTTAATAAATAAAGGCTTAGCATATGTTTGTGATTTAACACCTGAAGAAATGAAGGAATATAGAGGAACATTAACAGAGCCAGGAAAAGAAAGCCCTTATAGAAATAGAAGCATCGAAGAAAACCTTGATTTATTCGAAAGAATGAGAAAAGGTGAATTTAAAGATGGAGAGAAAGTTTTAAGAGCAAAAATTGATATGGCGTCTCCTAATATGAATATGAGAGATCCAATAATTTATAGAATAGCTCATGCATCTCACCATAATACTGGCGACAAATGGTGCATATATCCTATGTATGATTTTGCTCATCCACTTGAAGATGCTATTGAAGGTATAACTCATTCAATATGTACTTTAGAATTTGCAGATCACAGACCTTTATATGATTGGTTCGTAAAAGAATGTGAAATGGAAAAAGTACCTCAACAAATAGAATTTGCAAGACTTAATATGACTAATACTGTTATGAGTAAGAGAAAACTTAAACAATTAGTTGATGAAAATATAGTTGATGGATGGGATGACCCAAGAATGCCAACTATATCAGGACTTAGAAGAAGAGGTTATACTCCAGAATCTATAAGAAACTTCTGTCAAGCAATAGGTGTTGCTAAAAATAATTCAATTGTTGACGCTCAAATGCTTGATTACTTCTTAAGAGAAGATCTTCAAACTAAAGCTCCAACTGCAATGGCAGTTACAAAACCTCTTAAGGTTATTATAACAAATTATCCAGAAGGTAAAACTGAAATGTTACCTATTCCAAATAACCCTAAGAATCCAGAGCTTGGAACTAGAGAAGTTCCTTTTTCAAGAGAAATATATGTTGAACAAGATGACTTCATGGAAGTTCCAGTAAAAAAATACTTTAGATTATTCCCAGGAAACGAAGTTAGACTTATGGGCGCATACTTTATAACATGTAATGATGTAATAAAAGATGCTGAAGGAAATGTTGTAGAACTTCATTGCACTTATGACCCTGAAACTAAGAGTGGTTCAGGATTTACTGGAAGAAAAGTTAAAGGTACAATTCATTGGGTTGATGCAAAAAGTGCTATACCTTGTGAATTTAGATTATATGAACCTTTAATATTAGATGATGCTCCAGAAAACGAAGGTAAACATTTCTTAGAACAAATAAATCCTAATTCATTAGAAGTTTTAGAAGGATTTATAGAGCCAGTTGCTATTAAGGATGCAAAAAATCTTGATAAATTCCAAATGGTTAGAAACGGATTCTTCTCAGTGGACAAAAATTCTACTAATGATAAACTAATATTTAATAGAATTGTTCCTTTAAAGAGTTCATTTAAACTAAAATAATAAATAAATTTTAAATAAAAGAGTGGTCTTATAGGACCACTTTTTTTATTTAAAATTTTATAAAAATTCTATTTTAATTAAATACTTTAAAATCCTTAAATTAAAAGAGATGCTTTAAAAAGCATCTCTTTTATATACTAAAGACTAATAAACTTATTAAATCTTTCTCTTACTTTATCTTCACCCATTATTTGCATTATAGTATAAAGATCTGGAGTATTAGTTCTATGAGTAAGTGCTGCTCTTACTGCACCTGCTACATCAGAAACCATACCTTTAAAGTTTTCTGGATTTTTCTTATACTCTTTTCTATTTGTTGCATATCCAAGTTCTACTGCTAATGCTTTAAGCTCTTCAAACCAAGTTTCTTGATCTGTATCAAAGTTATATACTTTAGCATAACTTTCTATTATACTTTTTGCATCTTCTAAATTTAATGTTTTTGGAAGCTCAACATTTTCTGCTGTTTCTTTATCAAATAATTCGTCAAAGAAATAAAATATTTTTTCTTTAACCTCATTCCATTTACCAAAATCTTTTCTTGGTTTTGGACCTTCCTTATCTATGTTAAATACTTCTTTCATCATATCTTCATTTGAAGTTACAAGGTCATACATTTCTTTATCAAAATCTTTTGCCCAATTTGTGTAATAATCATATACAACTGGTGCTTTCATCTTACATATAACATTTTTACTTACATCATGAAGTTTAACTATATCAAATAAAGCTCCTGATTTACTCATTTTATCTAAAGCAACAGGGAATTCATGATAATCAGCATCTGGATTTTCTGCTCTCCAATCTTCAAAGCTTGAATTTATTATATTTAAAAGATATTCAATAACTGATACTGCTGGATATCCTTCCTCTCTATAATAACTTACAGCACTTTCTGGATCTTTTCTTTTTGAAAGCTTTCTTTTTGATCCATTTTCTGATTTCATTATTGTTGGAACGTGAGCATAATTAGGTCTTTCAAATCCTAATACATCAAATAATTGAAGATGTATTGGAAGTGATGATAACCATTCTTCTCCTCTTATAACATCTGTAGTATGCATTAGAGCATCATCTATAGCATGTGCAAAGTGATAAGTTGGTAATCCATCTGATTTAATTATAACTATATCTTGAATATTTTCTGGGAATGATATATCTCCTTTTATTAAATCATGAAATTCTATTCTATTTTCTTCTTTTCCTGGTGACTTTAATCTTAATATGTACTCTTCACCAGCTTCTATTTTCTTTATAGCTTCTTCTGTTGAAAGATTTCTATATATAGCATATTCCCCGTAATATCCTGGAGTTATTTTTTCAGCCATTTGCTTTTCTCTTATTTCATTTAATTCTTCTGGTGTACAGAAACATGGGTAAGCTAATCCCTTTAAAAGTAAATCCTTAGCAAAAGCGTGGTATATTTCTCTTCTTTGACTTTGTCTATATGGACCATACTCTCCTTTTGAAGTTTCTTCTCCAGTCATTCCTTCATCAAAGTCCATTCCAAAGTTATGCATAGTTTGTATTGTATCTTCTATTGCACCTTCAACTTCTCTTTTTTGGTCAGTATCTTCTATTCTTAAGTAGAAAATACCTTCACTTTGATGTGCAAGTCTTTCATTTATAAGAGCTGCATAAACTCCACCAATATGTTGAAATCCAGTTGGACTTGGAGCATATCTTACTACTTTAGCTCCTTCTTTTAAATTTCTTTTTGGATATTTTTCTAAATAATATTCTGGAGTCTTTAATTCATTTTTAAATATTAAATTTGCTAATACTTCTCTACTCATTTTTACATCACCTTTCTAAAAGTTTATTTTCTATGTATTAAAAAAAGCCTTCTCCTCCTATACTTAGGACGAAAAGACTAAAGCTTTACGCGGTACCACCTAAATTAGTTTAAATTAAATTTAAACTCACTCATTTCTCTATAATGGGAGAACCCAAAATTAATATGCTCCAAAGCTTCTTTCTATAACTTTACTTATTAAGCTCACACCAAATTGCCTAACTCTCTGAAAAGTAAATATTCATATACTCTTCTTCTTCAACGCACTTTTAACATTTTTAATTTATCTTAAATCTAACTTATATAATTATACATTTATTAAATACTATTGTAAACATGTCAAAATTCCTTCTAATATAATTTTTGAATAAATATATTTATTTATCCAAATTAATTTTGCAATATAAATTTCATTTTATTAATTTTATGAAATATTTAAACCACATTGTTTAAATTTAATTATTTTTATTATTTAAATTAAGCATACAATAATAATTATTTATACAAAAAAAGACGTAACCATTGGGGCTCGGTTACGTCTTAGCAATAAGCAATAAATAAAAAGGGGGCTATTTATTCCTTTTATTTATCCTCGCATTAGTATTATATGTTAACGCATTATAAAATGCAAGTAAATTTGATATTTTTATTTAATTCTCTCATATATTATGAATACTTTTCTTGCATATTAAATTTATTATTCGTTAAAAGCTTTTTAAATGTGCAATTTCTTCTTCTGTTAACTCTCTATATTCGCCCTCATCTAATTCATTATCTAGTTTAATTCCGCCAAATTCTATTCTTTGTAAATAAACAACATTCTTATCTACAGCCTCAAACATTCTCTTTACTTGATGAAATTTTCCTTCTTGAATTGTTATATTTACTTCTGAACCTTCATCAGTAGCACTTAAGATTTCAAGTGTAGCTTCTTTACATTTATATCCATCATCTAATGTTATTCCATTTTTAAATGCTTCTACATCTTTTTCTGTTACCTTTTTATCAATCCTTGCAAAATAAATTTTGTCTACCTTCCATTTTGGAGATATTAATCTATGATTTAATTCACCATCATTAGTTAAAAATAATAATCCTACCGTATCTTTATCTAATCTACCAACTGGAAATGGCTCAAAAACTTGATGCTCAACTTCTAGTAAATCTATTACAGTTTCTTCTCTTGAATCATATGTAGCTGAAATAACACCATCAGGTTTATTCATCATAAGATATATAAATTCTCTATAAAAAATTTGCTCACCATTTATTTTTATAACTGACTTATCTGGATCAACTAGCATCGCACTATCTTTTACAATTTCACCATCAACTTCAATTACACCTTTTTTAGCAATCTTTTTTATTTCTTTTCTACTTCCATATCCTAAATTTGAAATTATCTTATCTAATCTTTGCACTATAAAATACACCTCTTATCCTTAACTTTATTTTTATATTAAATTTACTAATTAATTATTATAATTTTTAATTAAACAATTATTTTATATATTCATTAATATATTTTTTATTATCACCTATTTAGTATTTCAAAATATTAAATAAATCATTTATATATCAACAGTCTACTTAAGTTTCATCTTATTGTATTATTAATTTAATTAAAAAGCAATTATTTGCATAATAAAAAAGCCTCTAAAGGCTTCTTTATTTTAAACAGTAAATTCTATTTCACAGTAATCTTCATAATTAACTCTTTTATAAAAGCTCTTTGCAAGAACCATTACTCTATACTTTCCTTTTGAAAATGGTATAAATGTATAATATCTTTTTTTACTATAACTTTGAGCTTTTACCCAATTTCCTCTCTCCATTACATAGAACTCATAACATACATCTTTTCCACCATTGCTTTCTGCCCAAAAATTCACTTCTTTATTTATTTTTATTGGTTCTTTATCTATTGTTATTTTAGTATCTGTAACAGGAGTTGCATCATAAATATAAATAGAAATTTCCTTCTTTGTATCAAACTCTGTTTCACATTTAATATTTTTAGCATATACTTCAAATGTATATTTTCCTGAACACTTTGGTGTAATAGATAATTTTTTATTCTTAACAAAGCCGGTTGCTTCAACTTCATGACCATTTATTTTGGTAACAAAATTAACTAATATATTGTTTGTATTTTGTACTACTGCTTCTATTTCAAATTTATCTCCAACTAAAAAATTCTCCTTACATGGAAGTAATATATAATCTATAGTTCCTGGTAAGTAATCTTTCCCTTTAAAAAATAAACTTGATTCAACATCGTATTCTTTTAAAGAATATTTATCTTTAACTCTAATGCTTATTTCATATTCACCCTTCTCATGAGGTACATAATTAAACCAATTTGTCCTTGTAAAATCTCTTCTATCTATTTCAACTCCATCTTTTAATATAACAAAAGAATATAAAAGTATACTGCCTCCCTCTGCTATAGCCCTAATATTTATTGGAGTATTTATAAGAACTTCCTTACGTTGATCTGATATTACATCAACAATTCTTATAGGTTTATCTCCTCTTTTATCTATATCAAAAAGTATTGTTTTTTTATCTTCATAATCTCCTTCATATGAAATGTCTTTAACATATAAAGTTATTTTATATGACCCTTTTTCTCTAGGATTCCAATAAAATTCTTTACTTCTTGTATAACAAGAATCTTCTGCTATTGGCCCATCAATAATATATCTATATACTAATTCTCTTCCACCTGACGCATCTACTTTAAATGTTATATCCGTTCCTGAAATTTGTGGACTTTTTACATCAGCTTTAAAACTATTAATTCTTATAGCTTTATATGGTTTTACTTCATACACCATAACAGCTCTGTCATCATATTCTTTATTTGAAAATATATCTTTCATTAAACAAAATAACTTATATTCCCCTTCTTCATTTTCTTGAAAACTTACAATTCTTCTTGATGAATAATCTTGTACACATATAGATCTTCCATACTTGTCCATTTTTATAAATTTAAATAACAATGGTCTTGCATCTTCACATGAAGCTTTTACTTTAAATACAAGTTCCTCATTCAATAATAATTCATCTGTTAAACACTTAAAATCTATTATTTCAACTTTATTTTTTTCTTTAACACTAAATTTTATAATTTTATAATCATCAACATTTTCCTTTGAATCAGTCCTTTTACATTCTATAAGTATTTCTTCAACGCCTTCTTTTGTTAAAGCATAAGATAATTTACAATCTGTTGAATAGTCTCTAATTGGCTCCCAGCCATTATCTCCTTTTTTCCAAAACCTATAAAGTAATGTTCTTTCTTCAGAAACAACTTCTATATTAACTTTTTCACCAATAAAATATTCTTCCTTTTCTAGTAAAACATCCATAATCAATTTTTCTTCACCTATAATCTTTCTTATAATATATGCCTCTTTTGCTAAAAAATCATATGATTTTTTAGACCCTTTTCTTTTCCCTTGTACCATAACCATATAATTACCCTCTTTTTTTGGTGTCCATACACATGACTTTTTACTATTGAATTCTTTTATTGTATTCCATATTCCATCATTACCAATTAAAACCTTAAAATCGATGGCTTCTTCGAAGTCAACGCCTATTTCTATATTCTCTTTAGGTGCTTGAGGACTCCTTTTGCCAAATAAAATGTTCATAGTTCCCATAAATTTCACCCCGTATTAATAAATATAATAATACATTATATTATAACCCTTATTTTACAAATAAAATTCCATATTTATCTAAGTATATTATACAACATTATATTTAAACTACAAATAAAAAAGGCTTTAAGAAATAATTATATTTCTTTAGCCTTCAATTTTTTATAATATATTCAATTAAAGCTCTCAAATTTTTTATAAGCCTTTCTTCATCTTCTTTAGTTCTCTTTTTATGACCTTTAAGCCTTCCACCAACTTTTCTAAATTTTTGTGCTATATATCTTTGTTCAAGCAAAATATCTATATTATCATCAGTGTATAATGTACCTCTTGGGTTTATAACTTTACAACCTCTACCCAAGCACATAGATGCCACTCCATAATCTTGAGTTACTACAATATCATTTATTTTTGAATTATTAACAACATACATATCTACACTTTGAAATCCACTATCTACAACTATCACTTTTGAATAATCACTTTTTATAACATGATGTATATCAACAAAAATATTTACTTCTATAGCATATTCTTTTGCTAAATCTTCAATTTTGGAGATGCTTGGACAAGCATCTCCATCAATTATAATTTTCATAAACTACTTTAATTTAGCTTCTAATTCAGCTTTCATATCTTCATATCCTGGTTTTCCAAGTAAAGCAAACATATTTTTCTTGTATGCTTCAACTCCAGGTTGATTAAATGGATTTACTCCTAAAAGATATCCACTAATTCCACATGCTTTTTCAAAGAAGTAAACTAATTGACCAAAATAGTAAGGAGTTAATTCTGGTACTCTAACAACCATGTTTGGAACTCCACCATCATTATGAGCTAATAATGTTCCTTCAAAAGCTTTTTGATTTACAAAGTTCATATCTTTTCCAGCTAAGAAGTTTAATCCATCTATATTATCTTCTGTAGCTTCTATAATAACTGATTCTTCAGCTTTTTCTACATGAAGAACTGTTTCAAATAAGTTTCTTCTACCTTCTTGAATATATTGTCCCATTGAGTGAAGGTCAGTTGAGAAATCAACTGCAGCTGGGAATATTCCCTTATTATCTTTTCCTTCTGATTCTCCATATAATTGCTTCCACCATTCATTGAAGTAGTGAAGTGATGGTTCATAGTTAACTAATATTTCTATTTCTTTTCCCTTATTATATAAAGCATTTCTTGCTGCTGCATATTTGTAACAATCATTTTCTTTAAGTGAAGGATTTGAGTATAGTTCTCTTGCATCAGCTGCACCCTTCATCATTTCTGCTATATCAACTCCAGCTGCTGCTATTGGAAGTAATCCAACTGCAGTTAAAACTGAGAATCTTCCTCCAACATTATCAGGAATTACAAAAGTTTCATATCCTTCTGCATCTGCTAATGATTTAAGAGCTCCTTTTGAAGCATCTGTAGTTGCATATATTCTCTTTTTAGCTTCTTCTTTTCCATATTTCTTTTCAAGAAGATCTTTAAATATTCTAAATGCTATTGCAGGTTCAGTTGTAGTACCTGATTTTGATATTACGTTAACAGATATATCTTTACCTTCTACAGCCTTTAGTAATTGATTCATATATGTTGCGCTTATATTATTTCCAACGTAGAATATTTGTGGAGCTTTTCTTTCTTCTCTTGGTAATACATTATAGAAGTTATTTGTAAGCATTTCGATTGCTGCTCTAGCTCCTAAGTATGATCCACCTATTCCTATAACTACAAGAACTTCTGAAGTTTCTTGAATTCTTTTTGCAGCTTCTTGAATTCTTGCAAATTCTGCTTTATCATAATTTACAGGTAAATCAATCCATCCTAAAAAGTCATTTCCTGCTCCAGTTCCTTCATGTAATTTCTTATGAGCTGATTGTACTAAATCATCCATAAAGTCGATCTCTTCCATATTTAAATATGGAGCTGCTTTTGATAAATCTAATGATAGTGCTTTAGTCATAATCGAGTCCTCCTTATTTGTGTAAAAATTATTGTTAAGACATAGTTTATCTTATGCATTACACTATATATTTTAAACCGATAATTCATTTTCATTAAAAAAATATCTTACTTTATTAATGAAAATGTTATCTATATATATTTTACTACATATAAACACCTTATAAAAGCATAATATTTACAATAAAACCTATGTAAACATTTAAATTTTTATATAATTTAATAAAAATAAAAATTAAATTTTTCTTATTATTGCATAAACTTAATTTAGTTACTTTATTTAGTAAATGAATTAAAAATATATTTAAAATATACATATAAAAATAAAAAATTTAAAATATACATTTATCCTAACATATACAATTTTATATTTATTAATTATAAAAAATACAAGCTACTTGTATTTTGTGTGAGTAGTTTATATTTTTATATAAAATTTTCATATATCTTTTATTTTTCATTTCAATCATATCTCCATATACAGATGTTGGCATACCAAAACTACCTGAAACATCGATAATTTGTCCTGTAGTAAAAGCTGAATCATCACTTGCAAAATATACTACTGTTCCTGCTATTTCATCTGGTTTTCC
>ERZ1463036.35-NODE-35-length-31020-cov-32.664492_pt1 | contig 31020 bp, 33 predicted proteins | sample MGYA00564485_ERZ1463036 | MGnify/ENA primary metagenome ERZ1463036 (study PRJEB39244, sample SAMEA3635127) | Helicobacter pylori | study: EMG produced TPA metagenomics assembly of PRJEB11511 data set (Assembly of a 5300-year-old Helicobacter pylori... | reverse complement strand
TTTTAGTTGTTTTATATTCTTTTTCTATTAGATAAATATTATCTAATAACCATTGTCCTGCCCCTATTACATCTTCTCCTTCATTTGATAAAGCTTTTATATACTTATAATTTTCTTTTATTTTCATAAAACTAAGCTTTAATTCATTAAGTACATTTCTCCTACTTGATGAGTTTTTGTTATTCACTTTAATCTTCTCCTTTGCAAAGTTTTACTTGTTAACTTAGTTTTTACCAAAATAATAAAAAAAATTACTTTTTATTTTTCTATAAAAATAAAAAAGATGGTATTTATAAAAAAGATAAAAAATCTCATTTATAAATACCATCTTTTTAAATATATAATATTACTTTATTTCTGTATTTAATTCCCCTAAATTCTTTTCTTCAATTAACTCTTCAACAGTTTCTATGCCTGATTTATCTTTTGCTAATATTATAGTTGATATTATTATAAATATTGTACCTAAAATTAATGCTAATGTTAGATGTTCTCCAAATAATATTACCCCCATAATAATACTAACAATTGGTTCAAACGTACCAAGTATTGATGCTGAAGATGCACCTATAAGTTCTATACCTTTTAATAATAATATTATTGATAATATTGTTGATACAACTGATATTAACATATATGAAGATACTAAATTAACTGTAAATGTCATAACTAATGAGTTATTTATAAGTCCATAAAGTATCATTCCAACACCTGCTCCAAAAGATAAATACATAGTAACTACCCTATTATCAACATCTTTAAGCTCCTCAAGGGCTAACATTATAATGTTACCTGCATAACTTATTCCAGAAATTATAGCTAAAACTACACCTAATATACTTAATGTATTATTTTCAAATGCAATTAAAGCATATGCTCCAATTCCTGCAAATATTAATGATACTAATTTATTTTTACTCATAAGTTTTTTAAATAAAATATATTCAAATATACAAACAAATGCTGGATAAACAAAATGTAATGTAGTTGCAAGTCCTACCCCTAAATAATTATAAGACATAAATAATGTTTGAGTAGTTATTGTATAGCCAAAAAATCCTGTAAAAAATAAATATAGAAATTGTTTTTTTGTTACTTTAATTGATACTTTAGTTATAAGTAAATATACAAAAAGTATAACTGCAGCTATTGAAAATCTAAATACTAATACTGTAGTTGGATTTGAACCATTTTGATATGCAAATTTAGCAAATATAGGCATTAACCCAAATGCAACTGAAGCTAATATTGCAAATAAAATTCCTTTGTAATTTTTCAATTCTTCATCCCCTTAATTATATATAATCACTAACTTTTAAACACGTTCAATTATAGATTGTAAAAGTATAAAATTCTATTGTCAATGGCTATTTTGCTATTGTCATATTTTTATTTCAAATATTGATTCTTGCCCTAATTTACTATTAACAAATATAGTTTCGCCATATATATTTACTAATTTTTTTGCTATAGATAAACCTAATCCATTTCCACCTGTTTTACTTCTTAATATTTTGAATTATTTTGTGAATCATCTTTATTATTATTTAATTCTATAAATTCTGTATCCTTTATATTTTTGTTTTCATTTATATTATTTTCATTCATAAAAAATCATCCTAAAAATTTAATATTTATATTATGTATTAATAATAACAACTTAAAATTAAAATATAAAATGAGAACTTTTTAATTTTACTATAAAAATAAAAGAGCAATTATTTAAATAACTGCTCTTTATAATAACTAATTTAAGCTAAAGAATTTAGTGAATGCTTCTACTGAATAGAAATTATCTTTTACTGTTGCAAGTTCTCTTACTGAGTGCATTCCTAATATTGGTGCTCCCATATCAACAACTGGTATACATAAGTCAGCTGCTGACATTGGTCCTATTGTTGTTCCACCTTTTACATCTGATCTATTTACAAACTTTTGCATTGGAACATTAGCTTCTTTACATACAGCTTCAAATATTCCAGCTGCAACTCCTTCTGTTGAATAACTACCTGATGCTGCAATTTTAAGAACTGGTCCATTTCCAAGAACAGGTCTATTTGTTGGATCATGTTTTTCTGGTAAATTTGGATGTACTGCATGAGCTAAATCTGCTGAAATCATTATTGAATTTGAAAGTGCTCTAAAGAATTCTTCTGTATTTTTATTAAGAGCAATTGCAATTCTTTCTAATGTTCTTCTAATTAAATTTGAATTAGCTCCTTGAGCTGTTAAGCTTCCTATTTCTTCATTATCTATACAAATCATAACTTTTGTTGCATCTATATCTGAACTATTTATTAAAGCTTTAATTCCTGCAAAAACCATCCATTGGTCATCTAACTTTCCAGCTGATATAAATTCTTCATTTACTCCCATTATGCATCCTTTTTCAAATTCATATAGGAATAAATCAAAATCTAATATATCTTCTTTATTAACACCTAATTCTTCTGTAATAAGATTTAATAATAAATCTTCCTTTTCTAAACTTTCATTAACAAATCCAGCTAAAGGTAATGTATCTTTTTGTTTATTAAATTCATAACCTTCATTTACTGATCTATTCATATGAATAGCTAAACTTGGTATTACTAATACTGGCTTATTTATATTTACTAGTTTAACTTCTGGCTTTAATGCTGATTTACCCTTAACTATTACTCTTCCAGCAATTCCAAGTGGTCTATCAAACCAAGTATAAAGTATTGGTCCACCATATACTTCTGTGTTTAATTTTAAATAATGATTTTCTCCTACCATTTCAGCATTTGGCTTAATTTTAAATCCTGGTGCATCTGTATGTGCTCCAATAAGTCTAAAACCATCTTTTTCTATTTCACCATTACCAACAGTAAAAGCTATTACTGCTGAATCATTTTTCTTTAAATAATATTTTCCGCCTTTTTTAACTTTCCATGAGTCAGATTCAAATAATTCTTCAAATCCTTCTTTATCCAAAATTTCTTTTACTGATGAAGCAGCATGATATGCTGTTGGACTATTATATAAGAAATCTATTAATTCATTTGCTAATTTCTTTTGCATAACTATTCCTCCTAAAGCTAAATAACTATTTATTATATATTTTACCACATTTAATACTAAAAATAATTATAAACTAAGATTTAATGCTTTATTTAACCTTTAATTATTTAAATTAAAATATATATAAAGCATAAATTTCAATTTTTTTATTTAAACTAAAATTATATAAATAACCTGAAATAAAATAAATATTAACTTTTAAAATATACTTTTAACTATATAAATTCTAAATTAAAATAATATTTCTTTACCAAAAAATAAAATTTAATTTAAAGTATAGTATAAAATTAATGTTTACTTTATTTGATTAATGTTTAACTCTAATATAGAATAAAATATATAAATTAAACGGGGGTAATATTAATGATTTCGCAATTTTTAGTAAAAAAATTCATAAAAGATAGTGAAAATACCGCTAGTAAAAAAGTTCGTAATTCTTATGGATTTTTAGGTGGTATTATTGGAATAATAGTTAATTTTTTATTATTTTTAATAAAATTTAGTGTCGGTACATTAGTATCAAGTATAGCAGTTACTGCTGATGCCTTTAATAACTTATCTGATACAGCTTCTTCAATAATAACTATTGTTGGATTTAATATGGCAAATAAACCAGCTGATGAAGAACATCCTTTTGGACATGGTAGAATTGAGTACTTATCAGCTCTTGTTGTGGCATTTATGGTTATGCTAGTTGGATTTCAATTTGTAAAAACATCATTTGATAGAATAATGAATCCAGAAGCTATTAAATTTGAATGGATTCCTTTTATTCTTCTTATTATTTCTATTTTTCTTAAAGTATGGCTTTCATTCTTTAATAAATTTATTGGAAATAAAATTGACTCAACCGCTTTAAAAGCATCTGCTGTTGATGCTTTAGGTGATGTATTTACATCAAGTTGTGTTGCAATATCTTTACTTGCTGCTAAATTTACAACTATTCCAATTGATGGTTATGTTGGTATCCTAGTTGCATTATTTATAATTTATTCTGGATTTTCACTTGTTAAAGAAACAATTAATCCTTTACTAGGTGAAGCACCTGACCCTAAATTAGTAAAAGATATACATTCTATGCTTTTATCATACGATTATATAACAGGAATACATGATCTTGTTATACATAACTACGGTCCTGGAAGATGTATGGCATCAGTCCACGCTGAAATACCATCAGATATTGATATTATGAAAATTCATAATATAATAGATAAAGCTGAAAGAGAAATTTCTAAAGAACTTGGTGTATATTTAGTAATTCATATGGACCCAATATGTTTATCTAATGATGAAATTAGAGAAGCTCATAATGAAGTATCAAAAGTTATTAAATATAATCCATTAATTAAGTCTATGCATGACTTTAGGATAGTTGGTGAAGGAAATGAAAAAAATCTTATTTTTGATATAGTAGTTAATTCAAAGGCACTAAATAAAATAATGGATGAAAATGCATTAAAAAAAGATTTAATAAAATCAATAAAAGATATACATCCTCAATATAATTGCATAATAACAATAGACCATGATTATAGTTAATTTAGTTATAATTTATAGTAATCATTTATTTTAATCAAATTTTATAGAGTAGCTTTTTAGCTACTCTATTTTTAATCTAATAAAACTTTAATTTTTCAAAAAGTTATTTTTTATATTGAATTTTTGGAAATTTTTGTATTATAATCTATTTATAAGTAAATTCTATTTAAAATCTTTTAACTCTTTATTGTTTTATTATCAATTCAAAATAAAATTAATATTTTAATCAATTAAAGGAATATATAGTTCTCTTTAGAGAACTATATTACTATTGCATATAATATTATAAGCATAGAAAAAATCATTGTATTATAGGGGGCTATATGATAAATAATATTAATATTCTTTCTAATATAACTAATACAAAACCTAATTTTGTGAGTTGGTTTATAATCTTATTTTTACTGGCTGTATTGGTAATTGGTATTAGATATTATTTTGCCAAAAAGCAATAAAAAGGACAGGAATTCTGTCCTTTTTTTATTTTCATAACTATTTTAAAACATAATTCCCTAATAGTAACAAATAAATCTATACAAATATATAATGTATTACTGAAATATTTTATGAGAAGGTGAAATAATGGACACAACTCAAAATCGTCATATGTTTCTAGGTAATAATACACCAAAAGGTTTTTATTCCCTTTTTAAATATTTATTATCTCAAGAAGATGCCAATAGAATTATATGTCTTAAAGGTGGACCTGGAACTGGAAAATCCTCTCTTATGAAAAAACTTGCCTTCCACTTTAAATCTAACGGATATACAGTTGAGGAATATCACTGCTCATCTGATGATCAATCATTAGATGGTGTCTTAGTTAAAGAACTAAAAGCAGCAATTTTAGATGCAACTTCTCCTCATATGACAGACCCACGTTCCCCTGGAGCTATAGATAAAATTATTGACTTAGCTGTCGCTTTAGATAACAAAAATATATCTAAATATAAGAATGAAATTATATCCCTTAGTAATCAAATAAGTGAATGTTTTTCTAGAGCTTATACATTTTTTAACGCTGCAAATTCAGTATATTTGGATTGGCGAAATATAAATAAATCATCTGTAAATAAGGACTTATTATTAAATCTTGAAGAAACAATTAAGTCAGCAGTTTTACCTATTAAATCATCCAATACACTTGGAGGTGAAAGACATCTTTTTGCTACTGCTTTTACTCCAAATGGAATAGTTTCTTTTAGTGAACTCCTATCAAAATCTTTAACAAAATTATTTGTACTTAAAGGTGAACCGGGTCTTTATAAAAGTGATTTATTAAAATCATTAGGAATTTCAGCTCAAAAGCTTGGTTTATATGTTGAGTACTACCATCATCCTCTTTTACCTGATGAATTAGAGCATATAATAATACCTTCAGAAGGAATAGGTATATTTAGTGAAAATGAATTATCAAAAATAAAATTAAATGCAACTGTTTTTGATTTATCCTCCCTTTGTGATAGAAATATATTAGCAAATTATAAAGAAGAATTAGACTTTGATAGAACTGAATTTGATATACTTCTTAATAAAGGTTTATCTTTAATAACAGAAGCTAAACTTACACATGATAAGCTTGAAAAAATATATGTTTCTCACATGGATTTTAATTTAGTAAATAAAATTTATAATGATATAATAATAGATTTTGAAAAGTTTAAAAATTAAATTATCTTTAAATAAACTTAAATCCTAATTAATCTTTAACTGTTTAATATTATGATGGATTATAATTATAAGCAAAAAAAGATTGCGTAAACTTACGCAATCTTTTTTGCTATTTGTTTATCTGTTTTATAACTGATAATCTATGAAGGGCTCTAGTACACATTATATATTTTACAAGATTTGGAGTATCTGTGTCATCCTCTAAAATGATTACCCCATCAAATTCTAATCCTTTTGCAAAATATGCTGGTATTAAAACTTTTCCTCCTCTATATATTATGTCATTTCTATCAAATGTAAGTATTTTAACTTTTTCTTTGAGTCTATGAGATAAATTTTTAAGCTCATCTTTTTTCTTAGTTATAACAGCTATACTTTCAAGACCTTCTTCTTCATAATCTTCAATTATAGAAGTTATAGTATCTATAGTTTCTTCAATATTTTCTGTTTCTTCTTCAAGAACGGACTCACCACTTCTTACTAATGGTACAATTTTCTTCTCATCTAAGAATTTACTTGCATATTCCATTATTTGTTGAGTTGATCTATAACTTTTATTTAAACTAAATTCCATTACATTATCTAATATTTCATTTAATTTAAGCATTGCTGGAACTTCTTTTGTATCAATAAGCCTTTGATTACTATCTCCAACTATCGTATAACTCTTAACTCCTGTTAATTCTTTTAATACTATAAATTGAATATAATTATAATCTTGAGCTTCATCAATTACTACGTGCTTATATTCTTTTTTAGTTTTTTTACCATTTAACTTTATCATTAAATAAAGTATACCTGCAAGATCCATAAAGCCAAGATTATCAGTATTTGTAATTTTCTTATATATACTTACTGTATCTTCATTATTAAGCCATTCATTTAATCTTTCTCTTGCATTAATAACTTCTCTTACTATTTCTCTTATTCTTAGTCTTCTAGTAAAATCTAAATTATTTTTTTCAAAAATAAGTTCATCTTCTGTAAGAGTGCTTATTTTTTCTTGTATTTCTTTATTTAACTTCCAAACATACTCATCTCTTTTATCTTTTATTTTAGAAATAAGTATTCTTTTTATTTTATCACTTCTTCTAAATAAAGGCATATAAGCATAATGTTTATTAAATAATTCTCTTATTTCATCTTTTGAAACTATTTCTTCTCCAAAGAATTTTACACTATCTAAAGAAAAATAATTTTCATTCATTTCTTCTATAGAATCATCTAGTTTTCTTACAAATTCAAATGAACTCTTATACTTGTATTCTTTTAAAGCTTCTTCGTTACCTTTCATAGCTTCTTCTATATAATAAGAAAACTCTGTTATAGGTTCATTAATTCCTATTTCTTTAATTGCAAAAGCTTCAAAAGTCATATTATCTACTCCATCTTCACCAAGTGATGGAAGTACACCATTTATATAATCCATAAATATATCATTTGGACCAAGTATTAAAACTTTATCTCCAAATTGTTTTCTAAAATTATATAAAAGATATGATATTCTATGAAGAGCTATTGTTGTTTTTCCTGAACCCGCAACTCCATTTACAACAACAGCTTTATCCTTTGGAGCTCTTATTATTTCATCTTGCTCCTCTTGTATTGTCATTACAATATCTTTAAGTTTCTCACTTGAATTACTTGTTAAAACCATTTGAAGTATTTCATCTTTTACATCTATTGCTGATTCAAATACACCTTTAAGTTCTCCATTTTTTATTACAAGTTGTTTTCTTGATAATATATCAGCAGATATCTCTCCAGATGGAGAAGTATATGAAGATTCACCAACATTTCCTTTATAGAATAATGAAGCTATAGGAGCACGCCAGTCTACAATGACTGGCTCATATGTTCCTTCTCTTGTAAGTCCAAATCTACCTATATAAATTTCTTCTGGAGAATCTCCCTCTTCTATAAAATTTATTTTTCCAAAGTAAGGTGATTCCTTCAAAATTGTGTATTCCTTAAGCTTTTTATCTATATTTTTAAAAGCTTCCTCTTTTACATAAGCTTCATGGTCAAAGTATTCTAATACTTTATCCTCATCATCCCTATATTCTTCTATTACTTTTTTTCTGTAATCTATAATATATTCTGTTATATATTTTCTTTTTTCTATATAACTTAAAATCTCTTCATTTATTATATTTAATGTGTCATTTAAATGAGCTTCTTCCATAAGGAAATCTAGGTTGTTTTCCATATTATCTATATCTCCTTCCAAAATAGATTGTTACTCACCTATTTACCATCTCTATTATTCTCATTACTTGTTGATTTTTCTTCATTTTCATTGCTTAATTTTAAATCTTTTTTTTCATTATTAGAAGAACTTAAACTCTCTTTGTTTTGCTCTAAATTTTCTACTATTGTAGTAGAAACCTTAGTAACAGCTATTTCATCCTTTGCTTCTAATTTTTCTGTTGATAATATTGAAGCTTCCTTTTTAGAATTTTTTCTACTTTCAGCAAGCATCTTAGCTTCTTTTCTAGCTTGTTCTTTTATTCTATCTTCTTCTTCTTTTTTAATTCTCATTTCTGGATATTTTTCATAAACTATTTCCATAAACTCATCTCCAAAAATAGTTTCCTTTTCAAGAAGAACATTTGATATTTTATCTAAAAGGTCTCTATTATCTTTTAGTAAGGTTCTTGCTTTCTTATGAGCTTCCTTTATTATATTAAGAACTGCTTTATCAACTAAAGTTGAAGTTTCTTCACTACAATTTCTAACAGCCCTACCATCTAAATATCTATTTTGTATTGATTCAAGAGCCATCATATCAAACTCTTCTGTCATACCATACATAGTTACCATTCCTCTAGCTGTTTGAGTTGCTCTTTCTATATCATTTGAAGCTCCTGTTGATACAAGATTAAATACTTCTTCTTCAGCTGATCTACCACCAAGCATTACAGTTATTTGATTCATAAGCTCTTCCTTAGAAATTAGGTACTTTTCTTCTTCAGGTAATTGCATAGTATATCCAAGAGCTCCCATAGTTCTTGGAACTATTGTAATTTTATGAACTGGATCTGCTCCATCTAAAAGAGCTGCAACTAAAGCGTGACCAACTTCATGGAAAGCAACTGCTTTCTTTTCTTTTGGTGAAAGTATTCTATCTTTCTTTTCTTTACCTGCTATTATATCTTCTACTGCTTCTCTTAAGTCATCTTGAATAACTTCTTTTCTACCTTCTCTAACAGCTCTAAGTGCTGCTTCATTCATGATATTAGCAAGGTCTGCCCCAACTGCACCAGGAGTACTCTTTGCTATTTCTTCTAAATTTACGTCTTTTCCAAGCTTAATATCTTTTGCATGAACTTTAAGTATAGCCTCTCTTCCTGGAAAATCTGGTCTATCAACTATAACTCTTCTATCAAATCTACCTGGTCTAAGTAATGCTTTATCAAGTATTTCAGGTCTATTTGTAGCCCCAAGTATTACTATACCCTTTGATGAATCAAAACCATCCATTTCAGCCAATAACTGATTAAGTGTTTGTTCTCTTTCATCATTACTTTGAAGTTGACTATCTCTACTCTTACCAACAGCATCAATTTCATCTATAAAGATTATACAAGGAGCTTTTTCTTGAGCATCCTTAAATAATTCTCTAACTCTTTTAGCTCCAGCACCAACAAACATCTCAACAAAGCTTGAACCTGATATTGAGAAAAATGGTACCTTTGCTTCTCCTGCAACTGCTTTTGCTAGTAATGTTTTACCTGTTCCTGGAGGTCCAACTAAAAGAACTCCTTTTGGTAGCTTAGCTCCTATTTCAGTATATTTACTAGGATCATTTAAGAAGTCTATTACCTCTTCAAGAGATTCTTTAGCTTCTTCTTGTCCTGCGACATCCTTAAATGTTACGCCTATTTCATCTTCTAAATAAACTTTAGCATTATTTTTTCCAAGTGACATCATTCCGCCACCCATTTTACCTGCCATTTTTGAGAATATTACTTTCCACATTATAAACATGAATAAAAATAATAATCCATAACTTACTAAGAAGTCAAAAATAGGTGATTGTTTAGGATTTTTTCCTGTTACGTCAATTCCTGCTGAATTTAATTGTTTAAGTAAGTCATTGTTTGGTATATTTGCTGTATATAAAGTCTTTCCTTTGTATTCACTCTTATCATTTGGTGTAATAATTAAATTCTCAGTAGTTATTACAACCTTTGAAATTTGTTTATCCTTCACCATTTGTTGGAATGAAGTATAACTAATCTCTTTGTTCATTGATGTCTCTCTAATGTAATTAAAGGACATTATAATTGCTAAGGCTATTAAAAAATATATAATCCCAGCCTTATTTTTATTTTGTTTTTGGTTTTCTGGCTCCATACAATCCACCTCTCTTTTCCTTATAATTATTGTAAAAATCCTATCTCATTGAAAGGATATATTTTAACTTGCGCTTTGCCTAATATTTGATCTCCATTTATATATGGATTCTTCCAAAATCTAGCATCATTTGAATTTGCCCTATTATCCCCTAAGAAAAAGTACTTACCTTCTGGAACCTTAAATGTTCCATAAAACTCCATAGGATTTTTTACATATGGTTCATCTAACTTCTTGCCATTTACATAAACAGAAGTACCATCAAATCTTATTTCATCTCCTGGAAGTCCTATAAGTCTTTTTATAACTATCTCATCAAGTTCTTTAGAGTTAAAAACTACTATATCACCTCTTTTTAAATTTTCTGGCTTATAAACTTTTGTTACTAAAAGCCTATCATTTACATTTAAAGTTGGTGCCATTGATGAACTTGGTATATAAACTCTAAATATTAAAAATCTATTTATTAATATAGCTAATACAACAGCTATAATTATTGGTATAATCCAATCTTTAAAAAAATTTAACTTAGTATTATTCATCCCACATTCCTTCCATTAATTCACTAATATACTTTTTTCTTTTAATGGTTTCTTCTTCACTATAATAGTATTTATTATTTTCTTCATATACTACATCACCACTTTTTAATTTTATAGAAAATTCATTTTTAGGAACATTTAATATTTTATTATCTAAAGACTGTAAAATATAATATCGTCCTTCACTTCTATCAACTACATAAATTTTTCTCATAAATGCATTATATACCTGTTTAACCTTTCCTAAATATTGATATTAAATTAAATTTAATTATATCATACTTTTTTGACAAATTTATTTCATGAAATTTAAATTTTTATATTATATTCTTGTCCTTTTTTAAATACTTTTAATCTTATTTTCACATTATATCATATGTAATTTATATTTCAATATTATACAATATTAAATACCACTTAAGTATTTTTTTAATAACAAAAATAAACGAATAAACTAATTAGTTTATTCGTTCTAAATTACATTAAAATCTTTTACTATTATTAAATAAAATATTATTTTATACTTCCAAATTCCCTTATTGGATATATTCTAAGTTGTGCTTCACCTTTTATATCTTCCTTTGGAATATATGGATCTTCCCAATACCTTGAGTCAGCTGAATTTTTTCTATTATCTCCTAAGAAAAAATATTTACCTTCTGGAACTTTAAACTCCCCAAAAAAACCATCTGGATTTTTCACATAATCCTCTTGAATAAATTGTCCATTAATATAAAGTTCATTTCCTCTTACATCAATTTCATCTCCTGGAAGTCCTATAAGCCTCTTTATCATAATCTCATTTTTTTCTTTATTTTTAAAGACTATGATATCCCCTCTTTTTAAATTGTTAAAATTATAAACTTTTGTTACTAAAAACTTTTCTCCTACTTTTATAGTAGGTTCCATTGATGATGTAGGAACTTCTACTTTAAAAATTAAAAATTTGTTTATTAGTAAAGCTAATATTACAGCTAAGATAATAGGACATACTATATCCGTAATAAATTTTTTTCCCATACTTTTCCCCACTTTATACCCTTCAGTTAAATTTAAATTACTTCATTTTTAATTATATCATCATAGCTCTCTCTTTTACATATGATTTTAATTTTTCCATCTTTAACCATAATAACTGCTGGCCTTGGAATCTTATTGTAATTATTAGACATTGAATAACCATACGCACCCGTTGACATAACTGCAAGAACATCTCCACTTAAAACAGATGGTATTTTTATTGCGTTTAATAATATATCACCAGATTCGCAACACTTTCCAGATATAGTTACTTTCTCTTTAGCATCATATATAACTCTATTTGCAACTATACATTCATATCTAGCCTTATATAATGCTGGCCTTATATTATCAGTCATACCGCCATCTACAGATACATATTTTCTAACTGATGGTATATTTTTTATTGAGCCTATAGTATATAATGTTATTCCTGCATTTCCAGCTATTGACCTTCCCGGCTCTATAATAAGTGTAGGTCTTTCTAATTGTAAGTTTTTGCAAACTTCATCTACTTTATTTATTATGGAATTACAATATTCCTCTATTTCTCTTGGTTTATCTTCATCACTATAATATATCCCAAATCCACCACCTAAATCTAACTCTTTTATTATATATCCCGTTTCATTCTTAACTCTATTTATTAAATTAAGCATTATCTCAGCTGCATCTTCGTAAGGAGCTATTTCAAATATTTGTGAACCTATATGACAATGAAGCCCAAGTAAATTTATGTTTTCCAATTTTATAGCCCTTTTTATAGCATTTATTATATTATCTCCTACTGGTGCAAAACCAAACTTAGAATCAATTTGTCCTGTCTTTATATATTCATGTGTATGTGCCTCAATACCTGGAGTAATTCTTAAATAAATATCTTGCTTTCTTTCATAATCTCTAGCAATTTTATTAAGCTGTTCTATTTCAAATAAATTATCCACTACAAATGTTCCAACACCAAGTTTTACACCCATTTCAATTTCTTCTAATGTTTTATTATTTCCATGAAATAATACTTTTTTTAATGGAAAATCAGCTTTATATGCAGTATATAATTCTCCACCTGAAACAACATCTAAACATAAGCCTTCTTCCTCTATTATTTTACACATCGCTAAAGTTAAAAATGCTTTTCCAGCATAGGCTACCTTATTACCTCTCTTTTCACAACTAAAGGCCTGAAAATACCTTCTACAATTTTCTCTAATTAAATTCTCATCCATAACATATAAAGGAGTTCCAAACTCCTCAACTAACTTTGTTGTTTTTACTCCTCCAATTACTAAAGTATTTTCTTCAGTCCTCATATTACCAAATAGTTTCATTTAAATTCCTCCAATTCATTTAAGTAAAACAAAACGTCACAGGAAAATTCCTGTGACGGGTAATAACGTTATAACATTAAGGTATTATAATTACAAAAATTTAAGCCTAAAATTAATGTATTCTAAACTCACTTATATAGTAATTTAAAAATCCTTGTAGCTCTCCACGTTATGTGACAGTTATGCATATATTATATACATACCCAGAAAAATTATATTTGCATTATAATTTAACTTCGGCCAATCATCCTTTCATCCTTATTCATAGTTTGCAAAACTCCTAAAGATTACTATTAATCTCGGCACCTCTACCCTAAGATTTGTTCTTTCCTAATATATTATTATTTTTATTATTTATGATACTATAAATTTATTTAAATTTAAAGTCTTTTATACATTAATATTTTTTTTCCCTATAAATATTCATTAAATCTCCCATTATCTCTGCTGATGATGGTGGTGTATAACTTATTGCATTAGCTCCAGCTTCTATTGTTTCTAATATACTTTCTTCAGTATTTCCTCCAGTTGCAATTATAGGAACTAAAGGATACTTTTCTCTTATTTTTTTAACAATTCTAGCTGTATTTTTTCCACCTGATACATTTAATATAGTGGCACCTGAATTTAATCTTTCTTCTATATCTGTATCTTCTGATACAACTGTTACAACAACAGGAATATCTATTGTTTTTCTTATCTTTTTTATTACACTGTTTGTTGTTGGTGCATTTACAACTATCCCTATTACTCCTTTAAATTCAGCATCTAATGCTAAGTTTATAACTCTCCTACCTTGAGTTATTCCACCTCCAACTCCACAAAACACTGGAACATCAGCTGCTGTTATTATAGCCTCAGTTATTTTTGGTTGGGGGGTAAAAGGATATACTGCCATTATTGCATCTGCATTTGTATTTTTTATCATGGCAACATCAGTTGAAAACATTATTGATTTAATTCTCTTTCCAAATATCTTTATTCCACTACACTTTCTTATTGCAGAAGGTGCTTCAATTATATGATTTCTAAATGTTCCTAATATTTCTGGAACATATTTTTCATTATCCTTACTCATTTTTATCCCTCCAAAAACTTACATTGCTTTGCTTTACAACTTATTATATAACCAACTTCCATTAATTAAAATATTTATTTTTCATAAATAAAAAATATTTATTCATTTTATAGATAAGTATGTATTATTTGTAATATAATGTTTACAAATAATATTGATTTATAAAAGGCGGTGTTTTTTTATTTATGCTTCAACTAAAAAAATTTTTTCTCCCGTACAAAATCTTAATTTCAATATATCTATTTTTTATACTTACTGCTTTTACTATTAATTCTCCTAAAGAAATCTTTATAGGATTAAAAAACATAATATTAACACCTGATATTCTAATAACTGATTATATTCAAATTGCTGGCATTGGTGCTACATTAGTAAATGCAGCATTGACAAGTATTATAAGTATTTTTATATTAGTAGCTTTAAAAATTAAACCTAATGGCTCAACTATAATGGCATTATGGCTTATGACTGGCTTTTCTTTCTTTGGCAAAAATATAATTAATATATGGCCTGTTATGTTTGGTGTTTATCTATATTCTAAATATCAAAAGCAACCTTTAATGAATTATTCCTTAGTAATGTTACTATCAACAACTCTAGCCCCAACTGTTACTCAACTTAGTTTTTCATCTAATAATCTATTGCTAGGTATTACTTTAGGGTCATTAATAGGAGTATTTACAGGATTCCTACTAACTCCTATAGCAACTCATTGCATTTCAGCTCATGGCGGTTATAACCTTTATAATATAGGCTTTGCTTGTGGACTTCTTGCAACACTTCTTATGTCCATTTTTAGAATATTTGGAATAGACTTTAAAACTCAATTAGTTTGGAGTACCGGAAACAACACATTTCTTTTTATATTTATGCTTATAATATCTATTTACTTAATTTGTATTGGACTCTATTTTGGAAAAGATCATAAAAATAACTTAAAAAAAATAAATAGTTTTTCTGGAAAACTTGTATCAGATTTTTATATTTTATTTGGAGAAACATCTTATATTAATATGGGAATAATAGGTATTTTCTCAAGTATATACTTATTATTATTTGGTGGAGACTTAAACGGTCCAACAATTGGTGGTTTATTTACTATAATAGGTTTTGGCTGTTTTGGAAAACATATAAAAAACATAGTACCTGTAATGATTGGAGCTACTATATGTGCTATTATAGGAGTTAATGATATATCTGATCCTGGGATTCAACTCGCAATATTATTCAGTACTTGTCTTGCTCCTATATCAGGTAAATTTGGTTGGAAATATGGAATACTAGCAGGTATACTTCATGTTTCATTAGTTACAAATGTAGGATATTTACATGGTGGATTAAATTTATATAATAATGGACTTGCAGGTGGATTTGTAGCAATGATTTTAATACCAATTATAACAACATTCAAAAGGGAGGTTTACACAAATGAAATTTAATGTAGAAAAAAAACTTAAGATAATTAATGAAATTATGTCATTTTGTTATCACTTAAATAGTACTGACATTAATGTAAACGTAAAAACTATAGAAAATACATCTGTTATTTTAATAAAGGCAAAAATTGAAAATTTATCAGATGAAACTTTAATGAATTTAACTCAAACTCTTAATATTCCACGCCAACATGAAGTTGAACAATACTATTGGCATTTAGGAGGAAATAATGAATTTGATTCTGAATTATCTTTAGTTGGTATGATGGTAGATAGTGCAACTATTTCTTATGATAATAATATATTAGTTATAGAACTTAAAAGAATTGAAAATTATTAAAAAATCCACATAACTATATCAAACTATAGTTATGTGGATTTTAATTGTTATAAATTCATACTTTCTAATATCTTTTTAACTACTCTTTTCCCTATCTTATCTTCTTCCATTTGAGATATAGCATCATTTATGTTAACCCATTCAATTCCTTCTACTTCATCTGATTTTTTTATATCACCACTATCATAATCAGCCATAAATGTTATCATAAATAAATCTTTATCTTTAACAAAATCAGAACCTAGATATTTTATATTTTTTATTTTTATTCCTGTTTCCTCAAGAACTTCTCTATAAACGGTATCTTCTGCATATTCATTTTGACCTACATATCCAGATATTAATACTTTTGAATTTTTATATATATAACTTTGTTTTAATAAAAGAATTTCTTTTTCTTTCACTACTCCAACCACTATACAAGGTTTTGGAGTATCAAAATATAATGTATCATCTATTGGACAATAAGGTACATATCCCTCATCCCAACAATTAAACATCTCTAATTCCCTACCACACTTTGGACAAAACTTATATTTCATATATAACTCCCTTTTACTTTATAATTATTACTTTAATTATAAAATACAATATTATGTTTTAGAAGTAAATTTTCTAAAAATTAACTTCAATTCTATTTGTTAATGTTATTGAATCTTTTAAAACGTCACATTCATAAACAAATATATCTACTCCATTATCTCTTGCTTCTCTTAAGGCTTTACCAAATTCATTATCTCTTTTATCATTTGGTGCAAAATCTTTCATATTATTCATTTGAAGTAAAAATAACACACCTGCTCCTCTACCACTTTTTTTAACTTCTATTAACTCTAATAAATGCTTTCTTCCCCTTTCTGTTGGCGCATCAGGAAACATTGCATGACCGTCTTCTTCTAATGTAACACCTTTTACCTCTAAATAATATTCTTCCCCATTATCATTAGATAATTTAAAATCAAATCTACTATTTCCAAAAGTCTTTTCTTTTAAAATATTATTATATCTAATTAATTTCTCTATTTTTTTATTTTGTAAAGCTTCCATAACTACTTTATTTGGTATTTGCGAATCTATACTTATTAACTCATTTCCTTTATATACAGAAATTAAATCATATTTAGTTTTTCTTGTAGGATTATTTTCTTTTCTTATAAGTACTTTAACTCCTTCTATAAGTAATTCCTTACATCTTCCTGTATTAGGAACATGCACAGTTATCTCCTCCCCCTCAAGCTCTACTAATGCATTAAATCTATTTGGTCTATTTATAAATTTAGCCTCAAGTATTTCTTTATTATATTTCATATTTTATCTCCTTTAAAGTTATTCACATTATCCACAACCTTTTTCCACACCTTTGTGAATACTGTTAACATTTTTCATCAACACAAATTATTTTTCTTAAATAAATTCTAACTAATAATCTTTATTTCTACAACACCCATTATATTGATTATTTTTTTATTTTTTTGGTATATATTGTGGTGTTTTTATACTATATTTTTTATGGAAATTATTCTTTATTTTTACATATTATAAACATAGTTATCCACATTATCAACAACACTTCTTAATAAACCCTTTAAATAAGCCATTTATAGCCTGTTAATTATTATTCTGAATAATTATATTTTTTTGTAGAAAAATATAGTGATATAACTTTTAAGGAGTGATTATTTTGAATACTGGAAATATAATGACATTTTTAGATGAAAATAATAATAAAATTGATTATTCTATTTTAGAACAAAAATTATTATGTGGAACTGAATACGTTGCATTAGCACCTGTTAATTCTCCAAATCAAATAGAAATATTTAAAATTAAATTTGATAAAGATTGGAATGAATCATTAGAGGAAGTATCATCTGAAAAAGAATTATCAATGTATAAACAAATTTCAAAGCTTAAATTTTAAGCAAAAGTACATTTAAATTAAAAAGAATTTCTATAATTTCATAATATAAAACTATTAATATGTATATTTTTATTAATATAATTAACTTCATAAAGACTTTAATTGAAATATTGAAATTCTTTTTAATAAATATTATTTCTAAAATTATACTTTAAACTTTAGAAAACAAGTAATTAAATTGTATAAAAAATAATATTATGTAATTCAAAATTTTTATTTTGTAAATAATTATAAAAATCCTTAACAAATCTTATTAAATTCTTAAGTCTCTTAAAATAATCTTTAAATACGCACCAATACGTTGAATTGTCATTAAGCGAATATTATACTATGAATATGAAATTTTTTACAAAATCTATATAACTTTTTGTAATTTAGTTATAATAGGGGGATGTCAATGTGACTAAATCAGAATTTTTATCAATACTTGCAAATGGACTTAAAGAACTTCCTGATAGAAAGCTTGCTGAGATTATTTTCGATTATCAAGAAAATTTTATATCTGGATTTTCTGAAGGAAAAAATGAAGAAGACATTATAAATGAATTAGGAAATCCATACGATTTAATTGTTCATTATAAAAATCTTTATCTAAAAAATAGTTATAATGAATATACAAAAGACTATTACGAAAATGATTATAATAAATATGTAAAAGACTATAGTGATACTTCAGATAAAACTACATCTACTAATATAAATGATACAGAACAATTTTCTAATGATTTAATTTCAAGTTCTAATATTAGTACTGATACTAAATCAAGAGAAGAATCAAAAAGTAAAAATAATGATTGTAAAAAAGAAACAATAGATCATATTAATTACTCATCTAATTCAAATATTAGAGATACTAATAATAAATCTAAAAAATTTTTCTCTAAAAATTTTTCAATCAATATACGTGGAGTAATAAAACTTGCTTTAATTTGTTTTTTGTTCTTATTATGTATCCCAATAATTCTATCTATCGGAGGGCTTGCCTTCGGAATATTTGCTGCAATAATTGCAATACTTATAGCAGCTATAGCTTTTAGTATTGCTTTAAATATAGGTAGTATATCTGTTTTGTTAGGAAAAATGGGATTAGTTATATTAGGAGCAAGTAATACACCAGCATTTATAACTGAATTTCCTACTGCTTCAATAATCATGTTTATAATAGGATCAATTTCATTAACTTTACTTTTTATAATGCTAACTTATTATTTATTAAAATTTTGCTTATTCTATTCAATTAAATTAGTAAAAAAAATATTTAGTAAGGAGGCTAACTAATATGAAAAAACCTCTTATAAAAAAGAAATATAAAATTGCTTTATTAGTTCTTCTTATAATTTGTATAGCTTCATATATAAGTTCTGTTGCAATACTTTATAATAGTGGTTATAGATTATCAAATTACAAAGAAGATGCCAAAAAATTCTTAGGATTTGATTCTCGATTCTTTAATGCAGAAACTTGGTTTGAAAATACTATTGCTACAACCAAACAAGCTAAATACACTATAAATAAAGATATAGATTCTATAAATATAATATCTAATAATTCTGATATAAGAATATATCCTAATAATTCAAATGAACTATCATTAGAATTTTCTATATCAGGTAAAGAAAGTATAGTTAAAGATTTTAATTCTAAAGAAATAAAATTTAATAAAAATGGTGGAACTTTAACTTTTAACACTGAGAACTTAGATTCATCAATAAATTATAATACAATAAATATTTCTATACCTAAGAGCTATAATAAAAATTTAACTATAAAACCAACATTATCTCAAATATCTATAATTAATTTAAATTTGAATAATTTAAACATAAAAGGAGATACTTCATCGGTTGAACTTTCTGATATAAAAGCCACTAATGTTGATGTAGAAACACTTGGTGATATAAGTTGTACAAATTCTAATTTTAAAAACTCTAAAATAAAAAATGACAACGGAAAGATTTATTGTAATGGATATTTTGGAAACTCATCTATAGAATGCTATTCAGGAGAAATTGATTTTTCATTTACTAAACTTGGTTCATCTACTAGTATTTCAAATACTCATGGAATAATAAATATATATAATAGAGGTAATGTAAGTGATTATTCATTAAATGCAAAAACTCGTAATGGCGAAATAATAGCATTAAATGATAAAACTTTTGATAAAAAAATATATACAAAAAAATTCGGTAATGGAAAAGATATCTTAAGTATAAAATCAACTGAATCTGGAGTTATAAACATAGATTAAATAGAATAATTATATAATCTTTATATTTTAGTACTAAAAATCACAATATACTTATGGTATATTGTGATTAATTTAAATATTCATATAGTTATTCATCTTAAATTTTAATCTTAACATCTTCTCTTCTTCTTCTGAAATATTCAAATATTTTTTTGCCCAAATATCTTCATTTACTTTTTCAAAGTTCATTATGTCAAATTTATCATCTTCTTTATATCCATACCAATATTCAAGAGAAAAACTACACCAAAATTTTAATATTAGATATTTTTTATTATGAACTAGCATATTAATTTTAAAACATTTTCTTCTTTTTAAATATTCATAAAAATCTATTACATTATCTGCAATATTTTTTTCAAATATGAAGTTATCAAAAAATCTTACTTTAGAACAATTTGAAAATTCTTTTATCTTTATTATATCAACATTTTTTTCAAATAAATATTCTTTTGCATATCTATAAAGATATAAAGTATATAAATCTAACTTCATAAGAACCTCCACTATTTAAATTAATTTATAATGGTCTTATAATAATTTATTAAATTTAAACTTATATTAGAATAATAATCTAATATTTTACTGAATAATTTTTTTAAAATTACTTAAACTATTATTGTATCAAATGGAGGTGTATTTAAATGAAGGATACTATAAAAGATAATATGACCGGAAATGTACCAAAAAATATTAATAAAATAGTTCCAACACCTAAAAGTGATGCACAAGAAATTACTAAAGTTGTTAAACTCGGCGGGTTAATAATAGGATATGAACTTCAAAACGGCCACCAAGTTGATAAAAATGCTGCAATTGAAATGGCTAAAAGAGGAGAAATTAAAGATGTTGGCGTTGGAGTCTCCGCTAAAGGCGAAGAATATCTAAGAAGTTTACCAGATGGAGATGAATCTAACAACCTAAGTAATTTACCTATAATAACTATTCATGCATAACTATAATTTTTAACTACACTAAAGAGGGGTTAACTTATCCCCTCTTTCCTCATGTTTAAACATATTTTTATTTTTAATTTATATTGAACTAAATTTTACTTTATTGAAACAATACCTTCTTATATTTAATACAATTATTCATTACTATTTTGTTATAATAAACTAAGAACTTATATTTAAAACTTATAGAAAGAAGGGAATTATATGATTTCAGAAGAATTAAATAATTCACAAGAATTCATAAATACTGAAGAAAATTCAGAACAAAAAAATAGTACAAGCACTTCTAATAAAATAACAGATTTAGATATTATTAATTTTATTGGAAATAAAAATACTAAGTATTATTTTGAAAAATTTAAAAATAACCACGAAAAATCAAATTTTGCATCATGGAATTGGGCTTCATTTTTCTTAGGAACATATTGGTTATTATATAGAAAGCTTTATAAATGGTTTATTGGAGTATTTTTAATAAAATTATTTGGCGGTATACTAATAGGTACATTCAGTTCTACATTAGCTGCTATTTTTGACTTAATAATTATGATTTTACTTGGAGTTTATGGAAACTGTATTTATGTAAATGATAGTAAAAATAAAATTACTTCTCTAAAATCATTCTTTAATAAGTTTGGAGATAGCTCAGAAGCTCTAAAGGAAAATGGAGGAACTAATATTGTAGCTCCTTTAGTTCTATTAGCTGTATGCTTATTATTTGCAATTATGTTTGTATTAGTATTTGCTTCAGTATTTTCTAGCATGTTTATGAATTATCCAATGGGATTAGGATTTTAAAAAAAGGCTACATATATGTAGCCTTTTTTTATCTATATATTGTACCTGTTAAATTAACATGATCATACTCTTCAATAGGTTTATTATTATAAGTAAAAACTACTCCTCTAATCCAATCACCTTTATAAGATTTTTGTAAAAAACTTTCTGTAAGTGCCGTGTAAGTTGATAATCCTCCATAAGAACCTTGAAACCACTTTTTCACCCATTCATTATTTCCACTGTCCTTTAAATTTATATAAGCTATATTATTTTTAACTTCTTTTACTTCTATCTTCATTGAATTAAATTTTTTATTTGATAATTCTACAGCTATTTTATTTAAATCTTCTTTTATAGAGTTTGATGAACTTTTAACCTCACCAATAATTATTTTTTTATCGCCTAATTCATCTAAAGAATATAACTTAAATACCTTATTTTGATTCTTCTTAACTTCTTCAGACTTCCTCTTTTTTTCTTCTATTCTCTTAACTTCCTCCTTCTTTTTTGCTTCTTCTACTTTCTTTTTTTCTTTCTCTAATCTTGCTTTTTCTGCTGCATCTTTTTCCTCTTTAGCTTTTTTTAATTCTTCTTTTCTTTTAGTATCTTCTTTCTCTTTTTCTTCATTGTTATCTTCCTGATTAATTACTTCATTAGAATTTTCAGATATACTTTTATTTACACCAGAACATCCAATTAAAGATATAGATCCAATACAAATAATAAAAGTAATTAAAAACCTTTTCATAAAAATCCCCCTTAATATAACAAAAAATAAATATATTCCTTCAGACTAATTCTATCATCTACTAAATATATTTATTAATTTATTCTATATCAAAGAAAAAAGATACACAAATAATATTATTTATGTATCTAAAAAAATTTAATCTATATAAATAAACAAAATTTAATTAATCTAATATTTCACTAGGACTAAGTCCACCTAATATTGCAGTAAGTACTTCACTATCATTTGTAATTTTCCACGTATCATCTATCTTCTTTAGCTTAACTTTAATATTTGTTGTTTTAAGTGGTGTTTCTTGATTTTCTAAAGCACTTAAAAATGCAGCATCAAAATCCCCACCTATTGGATTTCCATATTCATTATTATTATTTAATTGCTTTTCATTAAATTGTAATGCTTGTACATTTTGCATATAATTATTATAAATATAATTTCCGTCAAGAGCTGTAACTTCAACATCTGCAATTCCTATACCATTTTTTTCTTCTGTTTTATTTATTTTATATGATATCTTGCTTGCCCAATATTTTATAGCATCTTTTCTTTTATCATTATAACTATCAAATTTTTTTATAGACTTGGCTAATAATCCATCATCTTCAACATACTTGTTTGCATTATTTAAATCCAATTCCTTGTATGCTTTAAAAAAGTCATTAACACTATCGTAAATTTTTCTATTAGCACCACATGAAACTAAACTAAATAATAATACAACTATAACTGGAATTGATATTACTTTTTTCACATTAATCCCCTCTTCTTCTGTAATTTATATTTGATTATTTTAAAACTTAATATACACAATAATCTTTTATTATGAGTTTAAATAATATATTTATTTCTATAAACTTATATAAATTTATTTGCTTTTATTTCAATTATATCAATATATTAATACTATTATTAACTATATCTATTCTTGTTAACATTAATTTTAATTATTATCTCAACATAGTTTATTTTATTAATTATTTTTATAAAAAAGACAAGTGATTATAAAAACACTTGTCTTATAAATTATTAAAGTCCACTAACCTTTAAGAAACCTTTTCCTTGAACTTCTTCTATATGTCCTATAGTAAAGAAAGCTTCATTGTCTATCTTTTCTATAAAATCTTTTAATTTTTCTAATTCCTTTTTATTTAAAATGGAATAAATTATTTCTTTCTTCTTTTTGCTATAAGCACCTGAACCTGCTAAAGCTGTGCATCCTCTCTTTAATTCGTCCATTATAAATTTTGATATTTCTTCATTTTTATTACTTATAATAGTAATTTGCTTTTTCTGATTCATAATAGATAATATTTTATCTATTAATGGTCCATTTATTACAACAGAAAGTAATGCATAAAATCCTTTATCTACCCCAAATGTTATAGCCCCTGATAAAGTTACTAAAAAATCTACACAAAGTAATGCTATACCAATATTAAAAGTAGTGTACTTATTTAATATTTTAGCTAATATATCAGTCCCTCCAGTTGATGCATTTATATTAAATACTATTGAAAGTCCTATAGCAACTATTATAGTTCCTAAAATAGTTGCAAGCATCAAATCATTCGTTAACGCTTGTGGATGTATAAATTTATCCATAAACCATAATATAAAAGATAAGCCAAAGCTTGCATAAATAGTTTTAAGTCCAAAATCTCCACCAACTACAATAAATGCCAGTACAAATAAAAATAAATTAACTATAAATGAGAAACTACCAACACTTAAACTAGGTATATAATGAGTTACTACAACAGCCAGTCCACTTACTCCTCCAGCAGCTATACAATTTGGTGCAAAGAAATACTCTATTGCTATTGAAATTAGAAGAACTCCTATAGTTATTATTCCGTATTCTTTTATGTTTTCTTTCACAATTAACATCTCCTAATACAACTTTTATTTTTCTTTTGTTAAACACAATAACTAGAATAACAGAAATTTTATTCATATGATAGAGGTTTTTTTGAATAATTATAATTTTTTTTATTATATTTAGTTATTTTTTTGTTATTTTATGCAAAAAATCTAGATAATATTTTAATATTTCTAATATTATCTAGATTTATCAAAATTTCTTTTATGATTCAAAATCCTCTATAATTGTATCTATTTTTTTCATCGCTCTATGTTCAGCATCCATTTTAGTATATTTATCAATTCCTGTCCCATCAACTAATAATTCTTTAAACTTTTTAATTCCTAAAAATTTCATTATATCCTCAAAATATTCAACTCCTTGACTTAATTTTCCTCTTAAAATCCAAGGAATCTCCCCACCTGAAGATTGAACATAAACCATTTTTCTATTTCTATCATCTAATGAACCTTTTATTTTTTCATCTTTAATTTCAATAGTCTTACCAACCTGAACTATACAATCTAAATACTCCTTTAAAGGAGCTGGAAATGATAAGCTCCACATTGGCGCAGCTATTACATACATGTCAGCACTCCTAAATTGATCACATAATTCATTTATTCTATCAACTTCTTTTTTATCATCATCATTTAAATTTTCATATTCTTTATTGTCTACTAAACAATTCCTGCCTTTAAAATAATTATATTTTAATCTTGGTATATAATCTTCGTACAAATTTATTTCCTCTAATTTATATTGAGGATTTCTTTCTAATATTGTATTTACAAGATGCCTTGCTACTTTTCTGCTAGATGATTCTTCTTCAGGTTTTGAATTCACTATTATGTGTAATAACTTCATATTAAAAACACTCCTAAAATAATAATACTTTAATGTTAGTATTGTTTATTTTAAGAGTGTTTATTCTATTGAATTAGTTAATACATTTACAACTTTATCTTTTATTTTATCTATATTTATATTTTCTCCTGGACATAAAGTATCATTGCAATCTCTATGGCCTATTATATTTTCCATATTATATTTTACAACTAAGCTTGATGCTAAGTTTACAAGACTAGTCATCTGGGCTTGTTCTATATTTTCTTTATCATAACTTCCTTCTAAGCATATTCCTATACTTCTACTATTTTCTCCTATAGCATGTGCTCCTTGCATTTTTTCTTCTCTTCCTCTATATATAGTTCCATCTTTTTTTATGTAGTAGTGGTATCCTATACCACCATAACCTTTTTCTATGTGCCAAGAATGTATTTCTTGTGGTTCAACATCAGTTGTAACAGCATGATGTACAACTATTTTATTTGGTACATTATTCTCTATAATGTCTTCATTCCATTTATAATTAACTTCTTCTATATTTAAATTTCTTATTAAATTGTCAATATTTTCCGCCAAAAGGCTGTTCTTAACTTTTCCGTACTTACTATTATTCATCAAAAATGTTGAATATCTACTACTTGATATTTTAGTATAAATAAAAAAACTAAATATTATTAAGGTTAACGCAACAATTGTAAAAGTTCTTCTTCTTCTTTTTTGCATAATTCTTTCATATCTCATCTTTTTTTTATGAAACATCTCAATTTCTCTAAGTTTAGCATAATTTGTATTTGCCATTCCCCATCACCCCTTAAAAACCTTTAAATATCTAAGACATGCTTCATTTTATACCAATATTCTATAAATAAATGTTACCATATTTTGTAAATAAATGCAAACTTTTTGTTCTTTTTATATTATTTATCTGATAAAATATTAAATCAGTAATATAAGGAGGATATAAAGTTGAATAATTTATTTATATTTTATTTGTTAATCATTAATATATTGGGCTTTATATTTATGTATATAGATAAAGAAAAAGCTAAAAAGCATAAATGGAGAATATCAGAAAACACATTAATTATTTTATCTTTATTAGGTGGTAGTGTTGGAAGTTTTATAGGAATGAATAAATTTAGACACAAAACAAAGCATATTAAATTTAAATATGGTATTCCTTTAATAATTATATTTCAAATAATTTTTATATATTTGATAGTAAATAAATAAAAGAACTACTTAGTAGTTCTTTTTTTGCTTATTGTCCACTTACATATTTAAATTCTGATCTTATATTTTTTAAATTACCATAAACAGTTATGTTATCATATATCTCAAATATATAATCAGGAGAAGGAAATTTTATAAATTCATCTCCTTTATCTATATTTAAAACTTCTATTTCTAAATCTTTAAGATTACTTTCCATTATACTTTTTCCAATCAAACTTGAATCTTTTGCTAAATAAATTTCATATATTCCATATCCCTTTGTATCCGTAATTAAAGTAAAATGCTTAGCATTTAATTTTGACCAAATCTTAGACTTCGATACAGATAATTCAATTTTTGATTCAAATTTTTCAAGCAATGAAGTTTTATGAAAAAAAGCTACTACAATAACAAATATTATAACTACTGTAAAAAAACCAATACTTGTAACACTGTCTGAAAGCATTCTTACAAAAAATGATATAAATGTTGCCGTACTTACATAACTTATTACCATAAGCCAACTTGCAAGTTTTCTTCTTAATGGATTTCTAACTATCATTTCACTTTCCTTTGTAGTAAATCCTGTACTAGTAAGTAAAGATATTACTTGAAATCTTGCTTTTTTTAAAGGCATGCCTGTAAGTCTAAAAAGTACTGAGAAAAAATCTATAACTAAAAGAAATATTGCAAGAAACAATATAAACGTCAAGATTAAAACCATAAACTTCCCCCTTAATTTTCTTCTGTAAAAAAACAATTTATTAAGAGGACTTTTAAAAAAAGTCCTCTTAACTTAATTATAAAGCAAATATTACATAAGTGGTGCAAAAACTCTAAATATAGCTGTTAATATTCTGTTATATACTTTAACATGCTTGCAATCTTCTAACGTTATTTCTGTACAAACTTTTAATGTATTTATATAATCTTCTTTTATTGCATTTATAGAACTTGTTTTATATAACCAAACTCCACACTCAAAATGAAGATATAAACTTCTATAATCAAAATTTATAGTTCCAACCGTTCCTACCTTATCATCTGATACAACAGTTTTTGAATGTATAAAACCAGGAGTATATTCATATATCTTAACTCCAGCTTTTATAAGTTGAGGATAATATGCTTTAGTAACAATATGTGCATACCACTTATCTTCTATATGAGGCGTTATTATTCTTACATCCACCCCACTTTTTGCGGCTAAAGTTAATGCCGTAACTAATTCATTATCAATTATCAAGTATGGAGTACATATGTAAACATAATCTTCAGCCTTATTAATTATATTCAAATAAACATTTTCTCCTACAATCTCATCATCTAAAGGGCTATCTGCATATGGCTGAACATATCCATCACTTTCAAATTTAAATTTATCCTTTGGAAATCTAAAATCATTATAATCAATATTTTCACCACTATTGAAACTCCATATTTGTAAAAACATTATAGTTAAATTCCAAACAGCTTCACCTTTTATCATTATTGAAGAATCTTTCCAATGACCAAATCTAACTATTTCATTTATATATTCATCAGCTAAATTTATTCCTCCTGTAAATGCTGTATGTCCATCAATTACAGTTATTTTTCTATGGTCTCTATTATTTAATATTATTGAAAGAAATGGTACAAATGGATTAAATACTTTACACTTTATACCTCTTTTTTCAAGTTCTTCATTATACTTATAAGGAAGTGTAGTTAAGCATCCCATATCATCATATATCATTCTTACATCTACGCCTTGTTTGGCTTTTTCTTCTAAAATATTTAGAATATTATCCCACATTTTACCTTCATGAACTATAAAATATTCCATAAAAATATATTTTTCTGCTTTTTTTAATTCTTCAACTAATCTTTCATAAAACTTTTCTCCAGGAGATAAATACTCAGTTAAAGTATTTTTATATACTGGAGAATCTGCATATTTACTTGTATACTTAGCTTGATTAGCTATTGATTTATCTTGTTCCTCTAACTCACGAATTATCATTGGATCTTGTATTAGAGCCCCTTTAAATTCATAATATACTCTAATTATTTTTCTTTTAAAATTATTATTAATTTTCTTTCCACCAAATAATAAATAAAACAAACCTCCAAATACAGGAAATAACAAAACAGGTATTGTCCAAGCTAATTTATATGATGGGTTATCTGTTCTACTGACTATGTATATTACTACTAAAACACTTATTATAAAGAAAAATACATACAAGTATACAAATGATTCACTAAGCTTCCATATCCCTATAATCAATATAATTAGTTGTATAAAAATTAATAGTCCAACTATGGCTATTCTACTAAATAAAGAATCAAATATCCTTCTCATTTATTCCTCCTTAAAAAGTTCATTACTCTATAAAGTCCACTACTACTATTTTAATATAAATTCTTTTTTTATTAAATTAAATTTCAAATAAAAAGAACTTAGATTTTACTAAGTTCTAAAAAATTTATTAAAAGTATAATTAATTTATCTGCCTATAAGTCTAAGTCCTTGAATAACAAATGATTGATATGTAGGTGATGTATATCTAAATTTAGGTTTACGTTCCTCAACCGCTCTTATATATTTTAAAACTATTGACTCAGTATCTTTTTCTTCTAAAATTTTAAATCGCTCTTGCTCTTTGCACTTAATCTTATTAAATTTATCCTTAAAATATGAATTATTTCTCATCCACACATACTTCTTTTCCATATTAAGTTGATTAAATCCAGTAGCATAAGCTCCAGGCTCTATTAATACAACATCTATATCACAGTTTTCTAACATATTTAGTTCATCTTTTAAAGATTCTGCAATTCCTTCTATTGCAAATTTAGTAGCTGAGTAAGGAGAAAAAAATGGCATTGATATTCTACCAACCAATGATGATACAAAAATTATTCTTCCCTTTCCTTTTGTAATCATATTTTGAAGTGCTAATTGAGTTAATTCTAAAACTGAAAATACATTAGTTTCAAAAGTTCTTCTATAGGAGTCAATCGGAACTTCTATTACTGAACCAGTATCTCCAATTGCTGCATTATTTATTAAAACATCAATATCATATTCTAAAACTTTTTTTCTATCTTCAACTGATAATAAATCTAATTTAAAGGCTATTAAATTGTTTTGTAATTCATTATCTCTTGCATATTCGTTAATCCATTTTGCTTCGTCATCATAATGTGTTGTTGCATAAACTCTATGCCCTAATCTTGCTAATTCTATTGAAGCATCTTTACCTATTCCTGTTCCAGCTCCTGTAATTAATATCCTTTTACTCACATTAAACCACTCCTATTTTTACATATATAAGTATTATTTCATTTTAAATTTAATATTAATCACTTTTGCTAAAATATTTATAAATTTTATATATAGGTATTTCCTACTGGAAAAATTATACTAACCTTTGTTCCTTTTCCCTTATCAGATATTAGTGTTATTCCAAGTTCTAATTTATCACAAAGCTTCTTACATAAATATAATCCTATACCTGTTGACTTACCAAATATTCTACCGTTTTCTCCTGTAAATCCCTTTATAAAAACTTTATTTAATTCAGATTTTTCAATTCCAACTCCACTATCTTCAATATTTAAAATTATTTTATTTTTTTCTTTATTGCATTTTATAGAAATTTCTCCTCCACTTGGAGTGTATTTTAATGAATCTCCTAATATTTGATTTATTATGAATTCAATCCACTTTATATCACTAAATATATTTGCTTCTATTTCTCCAATATTTAGTTTAATTTTCTTACTTATAAAATCTCTTGAAATTTTTTTAAAACAATACATTATAGCTTCTTTTAATGAAAATTGCTTTACTATATAATCTTTATTAGCTTCATAACTTTTTGAATAATACAAAACTTGTTCTATCATATTATCTATTTTCTTAAGTTCACCTGAAATATTTTTTGTTACTTCATTTTTATTATTTTCTATAATAAGATTTATTGATGCAATTGTTGTTTTTATTTCATGAACCCACATTTCTATATATTATCTATATTCATTTTGCATATTTTTATAAACATTTATATGCTCATGCATATCTTTATTA
>ERZ1463036.34-NODE-34-length-31500-cov-26.241692_pt1 | contig 31500 bp, 31 predicted proteins | sample MGYA00564485_ERZ1463036 | MGnify/ENA primary metagenome ERZ1463036 (study PRJEB39244, sample SAMEA3635127) | Helicobacter pylori | study: EMG produced TPA metagenomics assembly of PRJEB11511 data set (Assembly of a 5300-year-old Helicobacter pylori... | reverse complement strand
AACGTATTTTTTATAAAATTTATATATTATTTATTTTATGTTATTAATAAAATTTTCTATTTTATTCAGTGCTATTTCTAATTCTTCCATTGAATAACAATAAGATATTCTAATATAACCTTCACCGTTACTTCCAAAAGCTGTTCCTGGTACACAGGCAACCTTTTCTTTTTCAAGCAATTTATCACAAAACTCTTCTGAAGTTAAATTAAATTTTTTTATAGATGGAAAAACATAAAATGCACCTTTTGGATTATTCACATCTACTCCCATTTTTCTTAATCTTTCCACTACATAATTTTTTCTTCTTAAAAATTCATTTTTCATAAATATAACATCATCAAATCCGTATTTTAATCCTTCAATCATACCATATTGTACAATAGATGTAGCACATGAAACACCATATTGATGAACTTTCATTATCTCATTCATTATTTTTTCTTTACAAGCTATATATCCAATTCTAAGACCAGTTGCTGAAAACATCTTAGAAAACCCACTTATATATATTATTTTATCTAATATAGATTCATCTTGAGCTACTGAATAATATGTATCATATATAATTGAAGCATATATTTCATCTGTAATTACTATAATATCTTCTTTCTTTATAAACTCTACTAGCTTATCTCTTAATTCTTTATTTAAAATAGCTCCAGTTGGATTTGTTGGAAAAGACAATACTAAATATTTACTTTTAGTTTCTTTATATTTATTTATTAAATTATCTATATTTATATTAAAGTTTTCATCTAACTCATAATTATTAACTTTCCCACCAATCATTTTCACAATACTTTCATAAGCTGGGTATGCAGGGTTTGGAATTAGAACTCCATCCCCATTATTTAAAAGTGCCATAAAACAATCAAATATTGCTTCACTTCCACCAACAGTAATGCAAATATTGTTACTATTATATTTAATGTTTAAGCCATTTAAATATTTTGCTATTTCCTCTCTTAATTCCATTATTCCAGCATTTTCAGTATACACAGTTTTATTTTCATCTATAGCTCTTTTAATTCCATCTTTAACAACCTTAGGTGTATTAAAATCAGGTTGACCAAGAGTTAATGATATAGCTCCATCAACTTTCTTTACTTTATTATAAAATTTTCTTATTCCTGATATTTCTATTCCTAGTACTTTATTATTCATTAAAACTCTATCCCCTTCCTAGCTGGAATACCTTTTTGATAATAATGTTTAACTAACTTCATTTCAGTTACTAAATCTGCTTTTTCGACTATTTCTTTTGGTACATTTCTACCAGTCATTATTATTTCTACATGTTTTCTCTTTCTATCAATTATATTTATAACATCTTCAACTGTTAAAAATTTATTTTTTAATACTCCCATTATCTCATCAATAATTAGAACATCACATCTATCATCTTCTAAAATACTTAAAAGAAAATCATAAGAAGCTTTAACTTCCTTTTTTACTTCTTCTTTTTCTTCTTCACTTAAAGTCCAAACAAAACCTTTCCTCTTCTTAAATCTAAAAATTTCAAAATTTTCTCCAAGCTCTTTTACTGTTTGAAGTTCTCCTGTTTCTCCACTTTTTAGAAATTGAATCATAATAACCTTTAAACCATTTCCATAAGCTCTAATCCCTTGACCTATTGCTGCTGTAGTTTTTCCTTTTCCATCACCTGTATATATCTGAACAAATCCTTCACTTAGTTTCAAACTTATCATCTCCTTATTAAAAATATTTTACATTAAACTTTTAATACTAGCAAATATTACTCTTTTTTACTCTAAACTCTTTTATTATTAAACTTTTTTTATTATAATTAACTTGTTATTTATAAATAATAGTAACTGTTAGAAAGGATGATATTATGGAATATAATTTAACTGATCCATATGAAATAGCTAGATTTATAAAAGAATCTAAAAAATCAACACCTGTTAAAGTTTATATAAATGGTGACTTAAGCGAAGCAAACTTAGAAAATATAGAATGGTATGGTGCTAATGGATTTTACATATTAGCAGGTGAATCTGATTCAATACTAAAAGTTGTTTTAGATAACAAGCATTTAATTAAACACTTTAGAGTTGAAAATGATAGAAGAAATTCAGCAATTCCAATGCTTGATCTTCTTGAAGTAGAAGCTAGAATCGAACCAGGTTCAATAATTCGTGATAGAGTTAAAATTGGTAAAAATGCAGTTGTTATGATGGGAGCTGTTATCAATATAGGAGCTGAAATTGGTGAAGGAACAATGGTTGATATGAATGCTGTAATAGGTGCTCGTGGAAAACTTGGAAAAAATGTTCACTTAGGTGCCGGTGCTGTTGTTGCTGGTGTTCTAGAACCACCTAGCAAATCACCATGCGAAATTGGAGATAATGCTTTAGTTGGAGCAAATGCAGTTATATTAGAAGGCGTTAAAATTGGTAAAGGTTCTGTTGTTGCAGCTGGATCTGTTGTTACTGAAGATGTTCCAGATGGAGTTGTTGTTGCAGGTTCTCCAGCTAAAATAATTAAATCAGTTGATGATAAAACAAAAGATAAAACTCAACTTCTTGATGATTTAAGAAAATAATAAAAAAGGTATTTGAATTTTCAAATACCTTTTTTATTATTAAACTGCACCTTCTTCGTGCTCACAAACCTCATCTTTTTTTACTCTTTCCATTTTAGAAATTGAAACTTCATAAGCAATTTTCTTTACTACTTCTGTTTCTGATATTTTCTTTTGATATTCTCTACTTTGTAATCTACCCCATACTTTAATATTATCTCCAACTTCTAAACTCTTGCAAAATCTTGAATTTCTTCCCCATGCAATTGTTGGAATATAATCTGACTTATTATATGCTCTGTTAACAGCTAGTAAAACATCTGCTATTTCTCTTCCAAATGGTGTAGTTCTATATACTGGTTCTTTACATATAAACCCATCTAAATATATTTCATTTGGATTTTTGCTTTTTTCTATACATGGTTCAATATTTCTAGCAAATACAGTAAGTATAAGTTTATTAGAACCATCTACAAATTTATTGTATGATCTTAATTGTCCTTCAACTATAACGTCTTTTCCTAAGCTTACATCAAAATCGGCTAATAATCTTTCTGAAATCGTTATATTAAGTAAGTCTGTTGAATCACTTAATCTTTGAACTTCTAGATTAAAAGTATAAAAACCTTCCCCATACATTTCATGACTATACTCTAATTCTGAAACTACCTTTCCTTCAAGATAAATTTTGTTGTTTAACATTAAGTTATCCATTGTAACCCCTCTCTCCCTTTATAATTAAGTATTTTATAAATTTTAATGATCCCCACACCAATACATTTCCATTATAATACATAATTTATTGCTTTTTCAATATAATTTATTATTTTTTATGTTGTATGCCTTGAGAATCTATATAATAACTATCTTTATAAATCATTTCACCAACCTTTTTAAATGAATATCCATCCTTTTTTAGTTCACTTATTAATCTATCTAAATTTTCTACTGTATACTTTGCATTATTATGATAAAGAATTATAGATCCTTCCTTCATCTTATCTTTAACCCTTTTATATTCCTTTTCTTTTCCATCTTCTCTCCAATCTACAGAATCTATATTCCATTGTATTGGTATATAACCCATACTTTCTACTTTTCTTAATGAATTATTCGAATAATCTCCACTTGGAAATCTAAATAAGATAGTTTTTACTCCCGTAGCTTCATATATTACTTTTTCTGTTTTAATTATTTCCTTTTCAATAAGCTCATCTCTAAGACCTGAAAAATTTGGATGTATATAACTATGATTTCCTATTTCATGACCTTTCTCATTTATAATTTTTAAATTTTTTAAATTTTCATCTGTATAATTAACCCATTTACCTATTATAAAAAATGTAGCTTTAACATCGTATTTATCTAACACATCTAATATATTCTTTAAGTAATCTTTCTCAGCCCAATTTATATCAAATGTTAAAGCTATTTCCTTCTCTTTAGTTTCTATACAATGTATAGGTAATTTTTTTTCAGTTGCTATAGTTTCCAATGATATTTTTTGATATTTTACATATACAAAACTCATAAGTAAAATTATAGGACCTATAACTAAAAAAATATTCCTTTTTCCCTTCATACCCTCTAAACCTCTATCAGTGTTATATATCATTTATATTTTATTTATAGTCACTATATTCATTATTTAAAAATTTATGCTATAATTAAAAATATATCTAAATAGATGGAGGCTTAATTATGTACGAAGAAAATTCATTAGAATTAGCAGAAAATAAATTATTGCTTTTATATATTTTAAAATCTTTAAAACATCCTATTTCTAATACACAACTTACAGAAATAGTTCTTGAAAATAGCTTTATTAACTATTTTACTCTTCAACAATACATAACAGAACTTAATGAAGCAAATTTTATAGAGTATGCTGAAGTAATGGATAAAAAATTATTAAAAGTTACAAATGAAGGTGAAGGAGTTCTTTCATTTTTTCAAGATAGAATATCCCCTTCGAAAATATCACTTATAAATGAATATATTAAGTCACATATAGATTTAATAAAAAAAGAATTAACTATACATAGCGATTATACAATTGGACAAAATGATAGCTTTATTGTAGATATTAAAGCTTTAGAAGATGATTCTCCATTGATAGAATTAAAATTACAAGTTCCTACAAAAAAACAAGCCACTTATCTTTGTAACAAGTGGCAGGAAAATCCTTCTGAAATTTATAATCAAATTATAAATCTACTTTTTGATGATTTAAATTAAACTATAATCATTGCATTAGGCTCATTTCCTATTGCAATGATTTTTAAATTTTCAAGCTCCTCATCTATTTGATATAAACTTCCATTAAAGTAATCTGTAACATATAGTTTATCTTCATGCTTCAATATTCCGTTTGGCATCCCACCTAAAAATAATCTTTTTTCTTCTTTTTCTTCTTTTTCATTTATTAAATTTATACTACCACCTTCAAAATCTGAAACATATAAAATTCCTTTATCTTCATAAATATCAACAGGCGTCTTTCCCGCTCTTATTCTACTCTCTAAATTAAAATTACTTAAAGAATAAATACTTATATATCCATTATTATCATATTCTAAATTGCTTTCACAAACATATAGTAATTTTTTATCTTTAGATAATTTTATTTTTATAGGATAATTTCCAACCTTTATATTTCTTATAACTTTATTTTCTTTTAAATCTATAACTGTTATTGTATCTTCTAATATATTAGCACAAAAAAGCTTACTATCTTCCTCACATAATACAATACTCCCTGGCGAAATACCTGTTTTTAATTGCATTTCTATTTCTTCTTTTATTATATTGTACATTATTATTGAATTTGTTTCATTACTAGATATATAAGCGTAATCTCCATATATTTTTATATCCATAGGTGCTGGACATATATATTTTCTATTATTCTCAACAAATGATTCTAAATCAATATTTGATATAGTCCCATCTAACTTATTCACTACAATACAATTATTTTCTTTTATATCTATAGAAATAGGTCCTATAGATTTTTCATCTATTAACTTTAAATGTAAACTATCTATTTTAAAATTATCTATGTTTAGTTTTTTAATACAGTCGTCTATAGTATTACAAACATATATATTATTTATAGGTAACACCTCCTTAAAAGACTTACCTATATATAATATGAATTATTTATAGAATTAGCGACAAATTACACTTTATTTCTTTATAATTTACAAATATAATATACTTGTACACTTTATAATTGGAGGTAAACTTAATGTACACTTATAAAACAACTGGTGTTTGTTCAACTGAAATACACATTGATATAGAAAATAATACAATAAAAACTGTTGAATTTGTTAGAGGATGTCCTGGAAATCTTTTTGGAATTTCTAAATTAGTAGAAGGTATGAATATTGATGATGCTATATCAAAACTTGAAGGTATAAAATGTGGCAATAAAGATACATCCTGTCCTGATCAATTATCAAAAGCATTAAAAGAATATAAAAATAAAAAGTAAGCTTGTTTAGCTTACTTTTTATTTATTATTTTCCTCATATCTCCTATCATATAAAGAGAGCCAGTAACTAAAATCAAATCATTTTCTTTAGCATCTTTTAAAATTTCCTCTAATCCTTCATTATAATCTTCAAAACTTAATACATTTTTATTTACCATTTTTATATGTTCTCTTAGTTCACTAGCAAGTTCAGCTCTGTCACTATGTGGAGTTAATGCAATTACTTTTTTACTTAATGGAACTATCTCCTTTATCATATCATCAACTTGCTTATCACTTAAAATACCAATTAACAAATACATATCATCATAATCAAAATATTCTAGTATATTTTTTTTAAGCATTTTTATTCCTTGTATATTATGAGCTCCATCTATAACAATAAGAGGATTTTCTCTTAGCACTTCTAATCTACCTATCCATTTAGCATTAAATACACCTTTTTCAATATTATTAATATTAAAATCTTCTATTTTAGCTAAAACTTCAACTGCATTTATGGCTACATTACAATTTAATATTTGATGCTCTCCTAAAAGCCTAAGCTTTAATTTATAATCTTTTTTTAATCCTTTCACTTCTATATTCTGATAAAATTTTTCTTTATTTATGCTTATTAATTTAGAATTTTTTTCGTTTACTATATAAACTTTTGAATTTTTTTCTTTTGCTATTTTTAAAATCTCTTTTTTAACGGATTCTTTTTGAGGATATAATATTAAAGGAACATTATTCTTTATAATTCCTCCCTTTTCCCTTGCTATTTCTTCAATAGTATTTCCTAATAAATTTGTATGATCTAATCCAATTGAAGTTATAACAGTTAAAATTGGACTTACTACATTAGTAGAATCAAGCCTTCCACCAAGACCAACTTCTATTACTGCATAATCAACTTTATTTTTATAAAAATACTCAAACATTACACAAGTTATTATTTCAAATTCTGTTGGATGGCTATACCCTTCTTCAATAACTTTATCTACTGCTTCTTTTACAGTTTCTACACATATTGCCAAATCTTCCTTTTTAATATTTTCTTTATTTATTTGAATTCTTTCTTCAAATTCCTCCAAAAATGGTGAAGTATACATTCCTACTTTAAATCCTTCTTCAATTAATATAGAATTAATAATAGATGTAGTAGACCCCTTACCATTTGTTCCTGCTATATGTATACATTTTATTTTTTTATGTGGATTTCCCAAAATCTCTAAAATTCTTTCAGTTCTTTCAAGACCATAATTTGATCCAAAATTGCCTACTTCTTTTATATAATCCATTGCTTGTTTATAATTCATCCATCTTCTCCTGTTAATTTTATTAATAATTACAATAATATTTTATAATTAAAAGTTAATACTACAATTATATTATATTTTTCTAAATTTATCTAATAAATGACGTTTTATCATTTACATTAAATTGTTTTTTTGATATCATAAAAATAGTCGGATTAATATTTATTATTTAATAAAAAGTATTGTTAGTAAGAGGTGTTCAAAGTGAAAAATGTTGAGATTAAAAAAGACATCTACTGGGTAGGTGCATTAGATCCAGGCTTAAGAGTATTTGATATTATTATGTATACTCCATATGGAACAACTTATAATTCATATGTTGTTAAAGGAAATGAAAAAGTTGCTTTATTTGAAACTGTAAAAGAAAAATGTTTTGATGAATATTTAAAGACTCTTGAAACTTTAGATATAAAACCATCTGACATAGATTATATAGTAGTTGACCATACTGAACCAGATCATGCAGGATCAGTTGGTAAAATACTTGAGCTTGCTCCACATGCAAAAGTCGTTGGTTCAATGCAAGCAATTTCTTTCTTAAAAGAAATTATAAATAGAGATTTTGACCATATAGTCGTTAGAGATGGTGATACTTTATCTCTTGGAAATAAAACATTAAAATTCATTTCTGCACCATTTTTACATTGGCCAGATTCAATGTACACTTATGTAGTTGAAGATAAAGTCTTAATGACTTGCGATTCATTCGGAAGCCACTACTCATGTGAAGAAGTATTTAACGATTTACTTCCTAACAAAGATCATTATTATGATGCATTAAGATATTATTATGATTGTATATTCGGACCATATAAACAATTCGTATTAAAAGCTATCGATAAAATAAAAGACTTAGATATTGATATTATTTGTCCAGGACATGGACCTGTGCTTAGAGATAATCCATGGGAAATAGTTAAAACTTATAAAGAATGGAGTACTCCTGTAAAACCTAATATAAACGGAGACAAAAAAGTTACTATTTGTTATGTTTCAGCATATGGATATACTAAGGAATTAGCAAATCACATTGCTGAAGGTATTAAAAAAGATCATAATGTTGAAGTTAAAATGTACGATGTTATAGAACATGAAACAGCAGAAATACTTAAAGATATAGAAGAATCAGATGGTATATTATTTGGTTCTCCAACTATAGTAAATGAATTACTTCCACCAATTAGAATATTGCTTGCAAACTTAAACCCTATTATTCATGGTGGTAAATTTGCTGCAGCATTTGGTTCATATGGATGGAGCGGTGAAGCTGTTCCAAGAATAGAACACAGATTAGAAGAATTAAAAATGAAATTAGTAAATCCAGGATTAAAAGTTAGATTTAGAGCTTCAGAAAAACAAATTCAAGAAGCTATAAACTTTGGTAATAGTTTCTCTAAATCTATGTTTGGCGAAATTGATCTAAAAGCCATTGATCACGGAAAATGTGATGTTAAATAATATTTTAGATTAAAAAAGAGGCATTAGCCTCTTTTTTATTTAAACTTATATTTTCTATGAAAAAACGCTGGTAATTAAATTACCAGCGTTATAATAATTAAATTATTTTAATGTATCAATTCTGCCTTTAACAGCTTCTAACATTTCAACATATTTAACTCTCTTTTCTTTTTCACCAAGAACTACTTTTTCAGGAGCTTTAGCTACAAATCCTTCATTTGAAAGTTTTTTATCTATTCTTTCAATTTCTCCTTCTAATTTCTTAAGTTCTTTATTTAATCTTTCAAGTTCCTTTTCTCTATCAACTAAATCAAGAAGTGGCATAAATAATTCTCCACCTTTAACAACTAATGATACAGCATTTTCTGGAACTTCATTTTTGCTTTCTATAAATGAAACATTTGATGCTGATGCTAACTTCTCAATATAAGCAGCTCCATTTTTAAATGCATCTTTAGCTTCATCTGATATATAACATATAACATTTGCTTTTCTTGAAGGCTTAACATTCATTTCAGCTCTTAAATTTCTTAAGTTTTTAATAGCTTCTATTATAAATGCCATATCATTCTCAGCTTTTTTATCATTTAATTCTTCTTTATATTCTGGCCAATTAGATAAAGTTATTGTTTCTTCTTTATCATTTAAATGGGTAAATATTTCTTCTGTTATAAAAGGCATTACAGGATGAAGTAATTTAAGTCCTGATTCTAAAACATTAAATAATACATTATAAACTATACCTTTCGCCTTTTCATCTTCTCCATATAATACAGGTTTCACAAGCTCAATATACCAGTCACAGAATTCATTCCACATGAAATCATAGATTTTTTGAAGAGCTATTCCAAGCTCAAATTTATCCATATTTTCTGTAACTTCTTTAATTAAAGTATTTAAGTTTGAAAGTATCCATCTATCAGCTAAACTATATTCATTTGAATCTTTATATTTACCCATTAATTCTCTATCTAAATTCATCATTACAAATCTTGAAGCATTCCAAATTTTATTTGCAAAGTTTCTTGCTGATTCAACTCTTTCTGGATAATATCTTATATCATTTCCTGGTGCATTACCAGTAACTAACATAAATCTTAAAGCATCTGCTCCATAAGTATCGATAACTTCAAGTGGATCTACTCCATTACCTAATGATTTACTCATTTTTCTTCCTTCTGAGTCCCTTATTATTCCATGAATTAATACATTTTCAAATGGAGTTTCTCCCATATTATGTATTCCACTAAATATCATTCTAGCAACCCAGAAGAATATAATATCATATCCTGTAACTAATGTATTAGTTGGATAGAAATATTCTAAATCATCTGTTTTATTTGGCCAACCAAGTGTTGAGAAAGGCCATAGCGCTGAACTAAACCAAGTATCTAAAACATCTGTTTCCTGTTCTAAATTACTGCTATTACAAGCTTCACATGTTGTTACTTCTGATTCACTTACGTTTATATGTCCGCAATCATTACAGTACCACACTGGTATTCTATGTCCCCACCATAACTGTCTTGATATACACCAATCTTGTATATTTTCCATCCAGTTAAAGTATGTTTTATCAAATCTTTCTGGAACAAATTTTGTTTTTCCATTTTTAACAACTTCTATAGCTGGTTCTGCTAAAGATTGCATTTTTACATACCATTGTTTTGATATTATTGGTTCTATTACTGTACCACATCTATCATGTGTTCCCACATTATGGCTATGGTCTTTAACTTTAACTAATAGTCCAAGTTCTTCTAAATCTTTAACTATTGCCTTTCTAGCTTCATATCTTTCAAGACCTTCATATTTTCCACCCTTTTCATTTATGAATCCTTTATCATCCATAACTCTTATTTCAGGAAGTCCATGTCTTTTACCTACTTCAAAATCATTTGGATCATGAGCTGGAGTTATTTTTACTGCACCTGTACCAAACTCTAAATCTACATACTCATCTGCAACTATTGGAATTTCTCTATTTACTAATGGAAGTATTAAAGTTTCTCCAATAAGATGCTTAAATCTTTCATCATTTGGATTAACTGCAACTGCTGTATCTCCAAGTAATGTTTCTGGTCTTGTTGTTGCTATTTCTAAAAATCCTTCTCCATTTTTAAGAGGATAATTTATATGCCAAAAATGTCCTGCTTTTTCTTCATATTCAATTTCTGCATCTGAAAGAGCAGTTTGACACTTAGGACACCAATTTGTTATTCTATTTCCTTGATATATAAGTCCTTCATTATAAAGTTTAACAAATACATGCTTAACAGCTTTATTTAAATTTTCATCCATAGTAAATGCTTCTCTAGTAAAGTCTGCTGAACAACCCATTTTTTTAAGTTGAGTTCTTATTCTCTCTCTATATTCATCTGTCCACTCCCACACTTTTTCTAGGAAAGCTTCTCTTCCCATTTCTTTTTTCTTTAAGCCTTGCTTAAGCAATTCATTTTCAACTTTAACTTCTGTAGCTATTGAAGCATGATCTTCTCCTGGAAGCCATAAAGTTTCAAATCCTTGCATTCTTTTAAATCTTATAAGCATATCTTGAAGTGTATTATCAAGTGCATGACCTAAGTGTAATTTACCAGTTATATTTGGTGGAGGCATAATAATGGAATATGGCTTTTTATTTTTATCTACTTTTGGAGTAAAATATTTTTTTTCTTCCCAAGTTTTATAAATTCTATCTTCAAATTCTTTTGGATTATACGTTGTCTCAATATTTCTTATATCTGACATTACAATCTCCTCCTTTTATAAATTTCTAAAAATTATTTATATTTAAGTATAATTACTATTTTTATAATTTTATATAAAGATAAATTTTTTTTGCTTTTTTATAAAATAAAAAAAGAGCCTTCATCCTAAAAGGACGAAAGCTCGTGGTACCACCTTTATTCTTATAATAACTAAATATTTATTATAAGCACTTAATTCAATTAACGATTATTTTAAAACCGTCTTTAGTTACTACCATTTCACTAAAGAAGCTCCAAAGCTACCTTCAAAATATTCAGTATAAAGGGCTCTCACCTAATCCCTTTTCTCTTTGATACTTAATAAATTTACTCCTCTTTTTCTAAGCCTTTAATATATGATTTTCGTATATATATGTTATAGTAATATTTGTTTTTTGTCAAATATTTAATTTATTTTTTATTACTATCCTCTTTCATCTTTTTAAATGCAACTGAAAGCATTAATTTTATTCTATTTACTTGATTTACAACTGATGCACCTGGATCATAATCTACAGCAACTATATTAGCATTTTTGTATCTTTTTTTAAGTGCTTTCATCATACCTTTTCCTGTTACATGATTTGGTAAACAAGCAAATGGTTGCATACAAACTATGTTATCAGCACCACTTTTTATAAGTTCTATCATTTCAGCTGTTAAAAACCAACCTTCTCCAGTTTGATTTCCAAGTGAAAGTATTTGTGAAGCCATCTTACCTAAATCTCTTATATTTTTAGGTGCTTCAAATCTTTCACTTTTTTCTAGAGCTTCATTCATTGATTTTCTATAACTATTCATGTATTTCATTGCTAAATTAGATAGATTCTTTGACATCTTACTAAATGCTAAATAATCAGCTTTAAATTCACTATCGTAAGCTGAATAAAAGAAGAAATCTAAAAGATCTGGAACAACAGCTTCTGCTCCTTCACTTTCTAAAAGACTTACTATATCATTATTAGCTGTTGGATGATATTTTACTAATATTTCACCAACTACACCAACTCTAGGTTTTTTAATATCTAATAATTCTAACTCATCAAATTCTTTTATTATATTTTTAACATTTTTATTAAATTCTCTCTTGCTTCCATTTCTAACATTTTCTTTAGCAATTTTTTCCCATTTTTTATGAAGTTCATTTGCTGAACCTTTAACTTTTTCATATGGTCTAGTTCTATATAAAACTCTCATAAAAAGATCTCCATAAATAAGCGCCATTAAAGCTCTTCTTATAAGTCTTATAGTTATTTTAAACCCTGGTTGCTTTTCAAGCCCAACTGCATTTAATGAAAGTATAGGTATATTATTAAATCCAGCATTTTTCATAGCTAACTTCAAAAATCCTATGTAATTTGTTGCCCTACATCCGCCACCTGTTTGAGATATTATAACAGATGTATTATTTAAATCATATTTTCCTGATTTTAAAGCCTTTATTATTTGTCCAATTACAATTATTGATGGATAACATGCATCATTATTCACATATTTTAATCCTTCTTCAACTGCACCTGGATCTGTTGATGGTAATATTTCAAGGTTATATCCAGAAGCTCTAACTGCCTCTTGTAAAATATCAAAATGTATTGGAGACATTTGTGGACATAATATTGTATGTTTTTTCTTCATTTCTTTAGTAAATGTAGGATTTTTATATTCTATATCCTCTGTTACTGGACTATAATTATTTCTATCTCTTTCTTCAATAGCAGCTTTTAATGATCTAATTCTTATTTTTGCAGCTCCTAAATTATTTCCTTCATCTATTTTTAATACAGTATATATCTTACCTTTTTCTTGAAGAATTTCATTTACTTGATCTGTTGTTACAGCATCTAATCCACATCCAAAAGAATTAAGTTGAATCATTTCTAACACTTTTGAATCTCTAACATATGCTGCTGCTCTATATAATCTTCCATGATAAGTCCATTGATCAACTACTCTTAAAGGAGCATTTAATTCACCTAAATCACAAATGCTATCTTCTGTTAATACTGCCATCCCAAATGAAGTTATAACATCTGGTATTCCATGATTTATTTCTGGATCTATATGATAAGGTCTTCCTGTAAGAACTATACCTTTTTTATTATTTTTTTCAAGATATTCAATAACTTCTTTTCCCTTATTTTTTATATCAGCTCTATATTTATCTCTTTCTACATAAGCTTTTCTAACTGCATCTTTTGCTTCATTTAATGTTATTTTAAAGTCTTTAAACTCTTCAACTATTCTTTTAGCCAATACTTTTTCATTATCTAATGAGAAAAATGGTGCAATATATTTTATATTTTTTTCTTCTAATATATCCATATTATTTTTAATTACTTCTGGATATGAAGTTACCATAGGACAATTGTAATGGTTAGTTGAATCACTAAACTCTTTTTTCTCATATGGTATACATGGATAAAATATTGTATCCACTCCAGCTTCTATTAAACTCATTATATGACCATGCACAAGCTTTGCTGGATAACAAGCTGATTCTGATGGTATCGTATCTATACCTTTTTCATATAATTTTTTTGAAGAAACAGGTGATGCTATCACTCTAAATCCAAGCTCTGTAAATAAAGTAAACCATAAAGGATAATTTTCATACATATTTAAAACTCTTGGTATACCAATAGTTCCTCTTTTTGCTTCTTCTTTCTTTAATGGTTTATATCCAAACGTTCTTTTAAATTTATATTTATAAAGATTTGGGACTTCATCTTTTTTTATGTGAATTCCAAGTGGTCTTTCACACCTATTACCTGATATAAATTTTTCATCTGTAGAAAATGTATTTTCAGTTAATAAGCAATTATTTCCGCATAAACCGCATCTTCTAAATTCAGATGTCATTTTAAATCCTTTTATATCTTCTTTTTTAAGTAAGCTAGATTCTTCGCCTTCTACATATCTTTCTTTTGATATAAGAGCTGCTCCAAAAGCACCCATAAGTCCTGCTATATCTGGTCTTATAACTTCTCTACCTGATATTTTCTCAAAGCTTCTTAAAACTGCATCATTATAAAAAGTTCCGCCTTGAACTATTATTTTTTCTCCCATTTCTTTTTCGTCTCTAATTTTTATAACTTTATATAATGCATTTTTTATTACTGAATATGAAAGCCCTGCTGATATATCACCAACACTTGCACCTTCTTTTTGTGATTGCTTAACTCTCGAATTCATAAATACAGTACATCTTGAACCAAGATCTACAGGAGAAGTTGAAAATAATGCTTCTTTTGCAAAATCTTTAACTTCCATACCTAAAGATTTTCCAAATGTCTCTATAAAGGAACCACATCCTGATGAACAAGCTTCGTTAAGTAATATGCTATCTATTACTCCGCCTTTTATTCTTAAACACTTCATGTCTTGTCCACCTATATCAAGTATAAAATCAACTCCAGGTAAAAAGTATTCAGCTGCTTTATAATGGGCTATTGTTTCTATTTCTCCAAGATCCATATGAAGTGCAGATTTTATTAAAGCCTCTCCATATCCTGTAACAGTGCTTTTTGCAATCTTAACCCCTTCTGGTAATTTGTTATATAAATCATTCATTATTTCTACAATAGTTTTTAATGGATTACCCTCATTGCTACCATAAAATGAATATATTATTTCTCTATCTTCATTTATTAATACAACCTTTGTAGTAGTCGAACCAGCATCTATACCTAAAAATACATTTCCTCTAGTATTTTCTAAATTTCCTCTTTTAGCTTTAGCTTTATCATGTCTTTCTTTAAACTTTTCAAACTCTTCTTTATTTTCAAATAATGCTGGTAACCTTTCTATATTATCATCTTTTGCATCACTAATATGTTTAGTTTTATCAACTAATTCTTTAAAGGATATACATTCTTGTTCTTCTGATAAAAGTGCAGCTCCCATTGCTACAAATAACTGTGAGTTATCTGGGAATATAATTTCATCTTCTTTTAATTGTAATGTTTCTATAAACCTTTTTCTAAGCTCTGATAAGAAATAAAGTGGCCCGCCTAAAAATGCCACATTTCCCTTTATAGGCTTACCACACGCAAGTCCACCAATTGTTTGATTTACAACAGCTTGTAACACCGAAGCTGCGATATCTTCTTTTTTAGCACCTTCATTTATTAATGGCTGTACGTCTGTTTTAGCAAAAACACCACATCTTGATGCAATTGGATATATAACTTTATGTCCTTTTGCAAGTTCATTTAATCCTTGTGCATCTGTATTTAAAAGAGCTGCCATTTGATCTATAAATGCACCTGTTCCACCTGCACAAGTACCATTCATTCTTTGTTCTATCCCATCTCTTAAATATGTTATTTTTGCATCTTCTCCTCCAAGTTCAATTGCAACATCTGTTTCTTTTATAACTTTTTCTATAGTTTCTGTACAAGCTATAACTTCTTGCACAAAGTTTACTCCAAGCCACTCTGATAATGATAATCCTCCTGACCCTGTTATAGTTACAGTAATTTTTCTATCTCCAATTTTTTCATAACATTCTTTAATTAATTGTATAATTGTATTTTTTATATCTGAAAAATGTCTTCTGTACTCTGAAAAGACTATTTCATTATTAGTATCTAAAACTACTATTTTTACAGTAGTTGATCCTACATCCAACCCCATTTTATAATTATTCATTAATTACACCTACTTATCCATTTTAAATAAAACACTTATATATGTATTATATATTAACTAATTGTCAAATCAATAATAATTATATTATCACATTATTATTTATCAAAAATTTAAGGTTAAGTTAAATCTTTATTAAAATTTCAGTATATATTTGGTAAGTTTCGTATATAATATTAAAACTATGTATATAATGTAAATGTTTAATACTTTTATTCATTCACTTTTAAAAAAATAAATTTTAATTTGTTAATTTTTTTTAAATTTAAGGAGGAATATATGAATTATTTTAGCGAAGCTAATAGATTATATAATACAAAAGATTATGAAAAAGCTATAGAATTTTATCAAAAAGCTGTTGAATATAATGAAAATGAAGCATGTTCTTACTATAATTCAGGTGTTTGCTTTATAAAGCTTAAAAACTACGATAATGCTATATCTATGTTAAAAAAAGCAATAACTTTACAAAGGGATAGTAAGTATTTTTTTAATCTTGGATACTGTTATGCAATGAAAAATGAAAATAATAAAGCCTTAATATATTTCAATGTATCTTGGTCTTTAGACAACAAAGATAAAGATTGTAAAAAGGCTATTGATTTAATATTATCTAAACATAAAAAAAGTTAGAATGAGATAAACACTCCTTCTAACTTTACCACTCTCCAGCAATGCTCTTACTTTTATGATCATTGTTAAAATATTTATTATCAAAGTAATTTCCTGCTGAATAAAATGTTGGATCTACATTAATCCACTTTCCTTCATTACTTAGATATACTTGATTCCATGCATGATTTATGTATTCATGTCCATTATAAGCTTTACCAATTATCATTCTAACCCTTATATTATTAGCCCTACACATCGCTACAAAAAGACATGCATAATCAAAACATATTCCTTTCCTTTCATTAAATGCAGCTATAGCTCCACTACTATTTAAACTACTATTTTGAATATTTTCTGCCTTTTCAAAATCATACTTTATATTACTTCCAATCCATTTATAAAGCTCTCTAGCCTTTTCTCTATCTGTTTTTAAGCCTTTTGTTATTTTTATAGCCTTACTATCTATAAAATTGTTAGATTCTATCCCCTCATCTAAAGTTACACCATTATAATAAATTATTGTTTTTAATGAATTATCTTCAAATAATCCATTTTTTATTTTATCTACAGTTTTATTATCAATAGAAGATACTATTTTACTATAAATATTTAGTTTATCAAAAAAATTTATTTCAAATTTTTTATCAACTAATCCATTATAAAAGATTATTCCTATTAAAAGGCTTATAACTATTAAAAAACCTCTTAAAATACCAAGAAAGGAACTCAATGTTATAAGTAATACTTTTTGAGAATTTGAATTTCCATTAAATTCAAAATCAAAAAACATTCTATCTATAAAATTTAATATAAAATATATAATACACTTTATAGTCCAAAATATTATTATAAATCCTATTAATCTAAATAATACTAACAAACTTTTCCCACTATAGATATTAGATAAAATTATACTTACTTTCTCGTAAAAATAATTATAAAAATAAAATATTATAAAAAAGCTTAAAAGACTTGATGAACTTCCTATTATAGAATTTTTCACATAAAAAAGACTTTTATTTAAAAATGAATCCTTTATACTTTTTAATGTAATCATAAAAATTATAGTAAAAATAACTAATTCAGGTAGAGTAAAATTCATATTATTCTCCCTTGTATTGTAAATAAATTTTAGACACAACATTTCGTGCTACTTCATATTCATATCCTCTTCCTAACATATATCTTATAAGCTTATTTTTTATTTTGAAATCATCCTCCTCTCTTTTACATATTGATAAATATTTTTTTTCGCATATTAAAAGTGCTCTTTCTTCTTCATCATTTCTATCTAACTCTTGTAATACTTCATCTACTAAATATTTATTAACACCTTTTTGTATTAATGCATATTTAATTTTATTTCTTCCTTGAGTTCTTATTCTATCTTTAACATACATCTTAGTAAACTTTAAATCATCAATAAAAGTATACTCTTTTAAAAAATTTATTGTTTTTTCAACAGTTTCTTCATCGAATTCTTTATTTAAAAGTTTATCTCTAATCTCTTTCTCTGTTTTATAACTTCTTTCTATAGTTTTTAAAGCACTATCTTTACATTTAGATAAATTTTCAACCTTTGCAATTTCTGTAAGTTTTTCTTTATCTACTTCTTCATTTACCTTAAGATTAAATCTATATACAAGTTCCATATATATTGCAAAAACAAATTCTTCATCTATATAAATATTTACTCTCTCTTTATTTCTTTTACACTGTTCTATTTTTGTTATCTTGCTCAAAATTTCACCTTATTTCTCTCTTCTTAAAATATGAATTGTTGGATTTTTAAGAACTTTTTTGGAAACCTCATAAATTTCATTCTTTTCTATATTATTGATTCTATTCATATCATCAACAAATTCTAGTAAATTTTCATTTTCAAGTTCTTGATGAAGTATATAATTACAAAGGTCTGCTGAATCTTCAAGTGTACTTATAACTGCTGTTTTATGAACCTTTTTCATAATATTTAAATCTCTATCTGTAAACTTTATTTTGTTATTTAATATTGAAGATATAACACCATCTATAGCTTCTTTTGCTTCTTCTACATCTTCATCACCTACTGAAGTATATATAAATAATGATTTATAATCTTTATTTATATCTAAATGTGTAAATATATCATAAGCTAATCCTCTATTTTCTCTAACCTCTCTAAAAAGCAGTGAATTAGCACTTTCTCCAAGTCTATGATTTAGTATTCTAAGTGGAAGTTCATCATCTTTTTTAAGGTTATCAAAAGTATATAAGTATACTATTGTACTTTGTTCAATTTCATTTTTATAACTTGTAACTTCTTCATTTTTATTTTTTTCTGATATTACTTCTTTTTTTCTAGTTTCTTTCATTTTCCAATTAGAAAAGGATTCTTTTATTATATTTAATGCTTCATTATGTTCAAAAGAAGACACCATTACAATAACAGAATTATTAGGTCTATAATTTTCTTTATAATATTTATATAAATCTTCCCTATTAAATCTATTTACATTTTCTTCAAAACCTATAACATCAAATTTTAAATAACTTTTATCAAATGCTACTTCACTTGTTTTTTTAAAGCTTAAATCCTCTATATCATCTTTGCTAGTTCTTATTTCAGCAAGTATTACACTTCTTTCTTTTTCTATTTCATCTTCTGGGAAATTTGAATTTATAATCATATCACCAAGTAAAATAGTAGCATTTTTAATTTCATCTTCTAAGCAACTTATAGTGTATACTGTTGATGCATAATCAGTATATGCATTATATTCTCCTCCTAAATATTCTAACTCTTCATTTAATTCTTCATTTGATCTAGAGCTTGTACCTTTAAACAACATATGTTCTATAAAATGACTTATTCCTTTTTCATCCATTCTTTCATACATTGCCCCAATATTTACTCCAATGTTTATTGATGCTATCTTTGTATCTTTTTTTACTGTTATTACTTTTAATCCGTTTTCTAATACTTTTTTATTTATATCGAAATTTAAATTAATCATATCCATCTCCTATTTGTAATTTAATTACAACCTTTAATATAATATGTTTTCATAAATAATACAACATAAACCTTGTGAAACTCTTCAAATATTTTTATATTTGTATATAATGTAATTAGGTTAAATAAAATGGAGGGTTAATATTATGAAAAAATCAATACTTATTGTAGAGGACGAAATAAGAATTAGATTTTTAATTAGAGATTATTTCATAAATGAAAATTTTAATGTATACGAAGCTGAAGATGGTGAAAAAGGTATTGAAGTATTTTCTAAAGAAAAAATTGATTTAATAATTTTAGATATAATGATGCCTAAAATGGATGGAATATCTTTTTTAAAGAAAATCCGTTCCGTATCATCAGTTCCTGTTATACTTCTTACAGCTAAAAGTGAGGAAGATGATAAGTTACAAGGTTATGAAGTTGGTGCTGATGATTATATGACAAAACCATTTAGTCCTAAAGTATTAGTTGCAAAAAGTAAGGCTTTATTAAAAAGAACTAGAACAGATATAGACTCTAGTTCACAAGATTTTAATGGACTTACTATAAATAAAATGTCTCATGAAGTTAAAGTAAATGAAACTGAAATATCCCTATCTCCAAAAGAATATGAACTATTATTATATTTAATATCTAATGAAGGAATTGCACTTTCTAGAGACACAATTTTAGATAACGTATGGGGAATAGATTATTATGGAGATATACGTACTGTTGATACAAATATAAAAAGGCTCCGTGAAAAACTTTTAGATAAAGCAAATTATATAGTTACAGTTCGTGGTAGTGGATATAAGTTTGAGGTAAAGTAATGAAAGAAACTTTATCAAAAAAATTATTTATAATAACAGCTTCATTTTTAGTTTCTTTTATGGCTTTAAGTTTAATTTTTCAAACCTTTATATTTGAAGACTTTTATGAGCAAAAAAAAATCAAAGATTTAACTTACGAAATTGAAAACTTTTCTAAGGCAAATTCTTTTCAATTAAATAATTTGCCAGGCCTTTATAAAGCACTAAAAAACTTTGAAAATACAAACAATGCAAAAATCGCAATATTTTCAGTAGATGGGAGCTTAAGATATATATCTAATAATTTAGAAAATGATAAAGATGATATAAAAATACTTAGTGATTTTTGTTCTACTTTGATAAATAACAAAGATATTTTATTTAAACTTCTAGCAAGTAATAAACCAATATCAACTATATTTTCAACTGATAATAGTCAAATTAAAAGCATAGGCGTTGCCTCATCAATGTCTTTAAATTATAAGCATGACTCTATAGTGCTTGCTGTATCATCAATTCAACCAATAATAGAAGCTGGAAATGTTATAAGTGAATTTTATATTTATGTGTTTATCGGAATAATATTTATTGCTTTGATTATTTCATTAATTTTTGCTAAATTAGTTACTAATCCATTAAAAAAGATTAATCATGTAGCTACAAAATTATCTAATATGGATTTTTCTGAAAAGTGTACTAATATAAGTGATGACGAAATTGGTAATTTAGGAAAAACACTAAATTTCTTATCTGAAAATTTACAAAAATCATTAAATGATTTAAAAATGCAAAATAAAAAACTTGAAAAGGATATTGAAAAAGAAAGACAACTAGATATTATGAGAAAAGATTTCGTTGCTAATGTAAGCCATGAATTAAAAACACCTATAGGTATAATAGAAGGATATGCAGAAGGTATTAAAGATGGTATTGTTACTGGTGATGATTTAAAACTTTATCTTGAAACAATAATAGATGAATCTAAAAAAATGGGAAAATTAGTTGCTAATATGCTAGAGCTTTCTAAACTTGAATCAGGAGTTATAAAATCTAATTTTGAAATATTTAATATAAACAGACTTATTAATAAAGTTGTAAAAACACTTAAACATGAATGTATAGAAAATGGACTTTCTATAGAATTCAATCCTAAAACTGATTATTCATATGTTAAAGCTGATATTTTTCAAATGGAACAAGTTTTAACTAATATTATTACCAATGCTATAAAATATACAAGTGAAAATAATTCAATATATGTATCTATAGAGGACTTTGATGAAAATAACTTTAAAATTTCTGTATTAAATACAGGTTCATCAATACCAGAAGGAGAAAATATAAATTTATTTGATAAATTTTTTAGAGTAGATAAATCAAGAAATAGAAAAGATAATAGTACTGGACTTGGCCTTGCTATAGTAAAAAATATATTAGATCTTCATAATTCAAAATATAGTATTAAAAATGTTAAACTTGGGGTTTTGTTTGAATTTATAATAAAAAAAGCTGAACGAAGTGAAATGGAGGAATGATTTTTAAATCATTCCTCCATCTATTCTAATTACTTGTCCTGTTATATATGATGAATCTTCAGAGCATAAAAATAAAACACACTTTGCAACTTCACTCCCTTCACCAAATCTTCCCATTGGTATTTCATTTTCTAGTTCTTCCTTATCTTCATTAGTTAAAAAAGCATTCATACTTGTATTTATAACTCCTGGAGCTATAGCATTTACTCTTATATTAGATGGCGCCATTTCTTTTGCTAAAGCTCTAGTAAATAAATTAATTCCACCTTTTGATGTAGAATATATAACTTCACAAGAAGCACCTACATCTCCCCACATAGATGAAATATTTATTATACTTCCACCATTATTAAGCATATACTTAAGTCCATGCTTTGATATATACATAGCTCCTAAAAGATTAGTTCTAATAAGATTATCTATATCCTCTTTAGTTGAATCCATAAATAACCCTATATTGCTTCTTCCCGCATTATTTACTATAATATCTAATCTTCCAAAAGTTTTAACTGTTTCATCAACTAATTTTTTTGAATCTTCGTAATCTCCAACATCAGCCTTAATTTTTATTGCGAAATTACCATTACTTTTTATTATATTTAATGTGTCACAAGCTCCATCTTCATCTTTTGAATAATTTACAACAACACTTGCTCCATTTTTTGCAAGTTCTATTGCAATATCTCTACCAATACCTCTTGAAGCTCCTGTTACTATTGCAACCTTTCCCAATAATTTCATTTAATTTACTCCTTATTACATTCTTTTAATACTCTTATTATGTTCTTATAAAATACCTTTTCTATTTCATCATCAGTAAACCTTTCTTTTTTAAGAGCATAATAAAGTTTGTTCATTTCACTAGTATCTTTAATCTCTACTTCATTTTCTATTCCATCAAAATCACTTCCTAAAGATAATACATCTATTCCTCCAACATTTTTTATATGTGTTGCATGTTTTACTAAGTCATCTATCTTTGTTATTTTGCTTTCTCCTACAAAATCACTACAGAAATTTAGTCCCATAACTCCACCTTTTTCTGATAATTTTTTAATCATATCATCAGTTAAATTTCTAGGATGATTTTTAATTTCTCTTGCATTAGAGTGAGTTGCTATAAATGGCTTTTTACAAATTCTTAAAAGATCATAAAATCCACCATCTGACAAATGTGATGCATCTGGAATTATATTATACTTTTCCATTTCCTTTACTATTTCTATTCCTTTATCTTTAAGACCTTTATCTTTAAATTTAAAATTGTAGTTTGGATATCCAATAGTATTTTCATAATTCCAAGTTAATGTTATTATTTTTATTCCAAGATCTGAAACTTTAGACACATTATTTATATCCCCTTCTAAAACTTCTCCCTCTTCTATTGATAGAATTGCACCTATCTTTGAATCATTTTCTATAGAATCTAATCTTTTTGTATCTTTTATTACTTCTATTTTATCCTTATTTTTATTTATTTCTTTCATAAAATTATTGTACATTTTATGAAATTCCTCAAAAGGACTTCTTTTTATTTCTTCTAAATCTATAAAAAATGCAAATATTTGTGAAAATGCCTCACCTTTTTTTAATTTATCTAATGTTACTTTACATATACTATCTTTAAGTTCTAGATTTTCATTTAACATTCTATATGCAGTATCGCAATGTAAATCTATATATTTCATAAGCTATTCCCCCAATCACAGATAAACTTTATTACTAATAATTATATTATAACTTTTAGTTATTAACAAAATTTAAATAGCTATCTAACCTTTCAGGTCCTTCTAGAAAACTTCTTTTTATATAAAGATTATTATTTTTCCCAATATCTATATTCCATTTAACTAAAGCTATAAGCCCTTTATTTATTTCTATTGATGTTATACTATGTGGAAGTACACAAGAACCATCATTAAAATAAGTTCCTTCTCCAACCTTCGGAAATCTCACTCTATGAGTATGTCCACATATAAGTATTATTTTATTTTCACTTGCCCAATCATTTAAGTCTTTATCTATTTTATTTCCTTTTTTATAACTGCTTGCTGGACTATTAGGAGCTTTAAAACCAAAAAATCCTTCCATAACTCTCCAAAAATATCTTACTAAAAATCTACTAAAAAAAGCTAATTCATTATTCATAATATCAAGTTGATGTCCATGAACTACTAATCCTTTTTTATTATAAGGCTTAAAATTTATTACTAATCCTTCGTAAAACTTAGTTTTGGATATAAGATTAATAAAATCTTCTCCAAAATCCCATCCAATTTTTTGAAATTTTTTTCTTTGTTGCTTATTAAAATCTTTTTTGCTTTTAATTTTATCATGATTTCCATATATCATATAAAGTCTATTATCACTATTAAATCTATTATATATACTAAACACATCTTTATAATTATATGCTATATCTTTGCAATCTTTATTTTTCCAAAGCTCATCTCCATCTCCAACTTCAATTAATGTATATCCTTCTTTATAATAATAATTTATAGCGGCTAAATATATATTTTTATTTCCTACTAGAGAATCTGATGTTCCAGCATCCCCTCTATGAACATCACTAATAAAAACTATTTTAGAATTTATACTAATATCTAAAATTTCGCATTTTTTTAATAATCTTTTTAAGTCCCTCTTTCCCATAATACATCCTACTTAAATTATTTTATAATATATTATATTATCAGTGTTTCCTAAAAAATTAAGCGAGTAGAAAAATCTACTCGCTTAATTTTTAGTAAATATACATTCTATGTTTAGAGCTTAATTTCTTAACCCTATTAATTAATTCTTCATCACCATAAACTTTTTTATTTATAGCATCATTTATAATTGATGCTATTTCTTTCATATCTTCTTCTTTATATCCTCTTGTAGTTACAGCAGCAGTTCCTATTCTAACTCCTGATGTTACAAAAGGACTTCTTGTTTCATTAGGAACTGTATTTTTATTTAAAGTTACTCCTATTGAATCTAAAAGTTTTTCAGCATCTTTACCTGTTAAATCTTTATTAGTTAAATCAACTAATATTAAATGATTATCTGTTCCTCCTGATACTAATTTGAAACCATACTTAACAAGTTCTTCTGCTAATACATTACAATTTTTAACTACTTGCTCTATATACTCTTTAAAACTAGGTTCTAAAGCTTCTTTAAAGCATACAGCTTTTGCTGCTATTATATGCATTAAAGGTCCCCCTTGCATTCCTGGGAATATATTTTTATCTAATTCTTTAGCATATTTTTCTTTACAAAGTATAAGACCTCCTCTTGGTCCTCTTAAAGTTTTATGTGTAGTTGATGTAACAAAATCAGCATAAGGTACAGGTGACATATGTAGTCCTGCTGCAACAAGCCCTGCTATATGTGCCATATCAACCATAAAATATGCCCCAACTTCATCACAAATCTCTCTAAACTTTTTAAAATCTATTTCTCTTGAATAAGCACTAGCTCCAGCAACTATAAGTTTTGGTTTATTCTCTAACGCTATTTGTCTTACATTTTCATAATCAATTGCTTCTGTTTCTTTATCTACTCCATATGATATAAAGTTAAATAATCTTCCTGAAAAATTTACAGGTGAACCATGAGTTAAATGCCCCCCATGACTTAGATCCATTCCTAAAACAGTATCTCCTGGCTTAAGTACTGAAAAATACACAGCCATATTAGCTTGTGAGCCTGAATGAGGTTGAACATTAGCATGCTCTGCATTAAATAACTTTTTAGCCCTATCTCTTGCTATATCTTCTACTTTATCAACTATATGACAGCCTCCATAATATCTCTTATCTGGATAACCCTCGGCATATTTGTTAGTAAGATATGATCCCATAGCTTCCATTACTGCTTCACTTGTAAAATTTTCTGATGCAATAAGTTCTATTCCTTCTTCTTGCCTTTCAACTTCTTCCATTATTAATTCATAAATATCATTATCTTCTTCTTTAATTTTTTCAAAATTCATTATAACACCCCAATTTTATTTATTTTTATTAGATTATACGGTTCTTCTTTAATTTTTTCAACATATTTTTAATAAATTTATACGTATATATAATAAATATCACATTTTATTAATTATATATATAACATTTACTTTACAGATTTATGCTATAATCTATTTATAATTTTATATAAGGAGTGATTGTATTGGATGTAAATAAATTACTTCATCTAGCTACATATGCAGGAATTATTATGCTTGAAAGTGGTGCTGAAATATATAGAGTTGAAGAAACTATTTGTAGAATTTGCAAATCATATGAAATTGATGAAGCTGATAGCTTTGTTACTCCAACTGGAATAATGGTATCTATTTGCTATAAAGATCAAACCTACTCTATAGTAAAAAGAATAACTATAAGAGGAGTAGATTTGTATAAAATAGAAAGAATAAATGATTTATCAAGAAGAATAGCAAGTATTAAGCTCCCACTTAATAAAATTGAAGATGAATTAAAAGATATAAATAACACAGAAAGATATTCTTTATTATCAACTTTATTTTTTTCTGGGATAGCAGCTGGATTTTTTTCAGTACTTTTTGGAGGAAATTTAAAAGATTTATTTGCCTCTTTTTTTATAGGTGCATTTATTAAATATCTATCGATGATTTTTAATAAAATGTCTATTAATGATTTTTTTGTAAATACTATTTGTGCTGCGGCCTCTGCTACTTTTGCAATATTATTTTTACACTTAGGATTAATAGATAACATTGATAAAACTATAATAGGTGCAATAATGATATTAGTTCCAGGACTTGCTATTACAAATGCGATAAGAGATACAATAGCAGGAGATTACTTAGGCGGAATTATAAAAGCTAGCGAAGCCTTTTTAGTGGCTATTGCAATTGCTGTTGGTACAGGTATAATAATAAGTTTATGGCTTAAAATACTAGGAGGAGTATAATTATATGACTATATTTATTCAAACATTTTGCTCATTTATTGCTACAATTGGTTTTGCTGTAATATTTAATATTCATGGAAAAAATTTAATTTTTGCTGGTATAGGTGGTGGAATAAGTTGGTTTATTTATGCTCTATGCTTAAAATTCCACTTTTCTCAAACCACATCATTTTTCATATCTGCTGTTATTTTTAGTATTTATTCTGAAATATTAGCTAGAAAATTGAAAACTCCTGTTACTACTTTAGTCGTTTGTGCATTAATCCCTTTAGTTCCTGGTTCTGGTATGTATTATACAATGTATGAAGCTGTAACTGGTAATATAATTCATTCAATAGAATTAGGATTAAATACTTTATCAAGCGCAGGAGCTTTAGCCCTTGGAGTTATATTTGTCTCTACAATTACTAGACAATATTATATAGTTAAAAATAAAAGATATAAAAAAAAGATTGAGAAAATTTAGTTCTCAATCTTTTTCTATTTTAATATTAATAAAATTATTTACTATACAAAATCAACATATAATTTAATATTATGTCTTTAATTAATTTCAACTTTATTTTTATGATAATTATATATATAAAAAGGAACTCCTATAAGCATTAATATAAATCCCCACATTACAGTTTCTGCACCTGAACCATATATTGTCCAAATTGAATATATAAATGCTAATAATGGAACTATAGCTTTTTTTATGAAAATTCCAAAATTAAATTCTTTTGTTCCTTTAAACATAAGCATTATTTCTGCTGCTGCTGTTAAAAGATATATTGGTAAAAATGAAAGTGTTGCAAGTATTGTTATAAATGTAAATGCTGATACCATACTCTTTTGAAAATTCATTATTAAAAGTATATTTACTAAAATTGATCCAACTATTAAAGCATTTGCTGGAGTTCCGTACTTAGGATGAAGTTTTCCAAAGAATTTAGGAAAAACTCCATCTTCTCCTGCAGCAAAAGCTACACGTGCTGTTGATAAGAGCCATCCTATAGTTGTACCTAAAATACATATTACAACGGCAATAGTAATAGGCTTACCAATTGAACTACCTAATATTCTAGTTAATATGTCAGTTAAAGGTGCTTGACTATTTGCAAGTTCTAAGTTTGGCATAGCACCCATGCTAGCTACACTTATTAACATATATATAATAGATGCTATTATCATCCCATAAATTGTACTTTTTCTTACATTTTTCTCCGGATTTTTAATTTCTCCAGCTGTAACAGTTGCACTTTCAAGACCTACAAAAGCCCAAAGTGTTGATGTAGCTGCAAGTGATATTGTAGAAATACCCTTTCCTTCTGGAAGTAGTGGCATTATATTTATAGTATCAAAATTAATTAATGCTACAATTATAAATATAACAAAAAATGCAATCTTAAATACTGTAGCTACCGTTTGAATTTTCCCTGCTTTTTTTACTCCAATTATATTTATAATTGTAAAAAACCAAAGAATAGCACTTGTATAAATTATAGAAATAAGTGGATTTCTTAAAGCTGGTATAACTGCTGCACTATAACTTGAAAGTGCTACTATTATTGCTGCATTACCTATCCATGAACCATTCCAATATAACCATGCACTTAAAAATCCAGCAAATTCTCCAAAAGCAATCTTAGTATATTGATATGCTCCCCCAGTTGAAGGATATTTAGATCCTAAATTTGCAAATGACATTGCAATAAGTATTGATCCTGCAGATGTTAATATCCATGCAATTATTGTTGCAAGTGGCCCTGAAAGTTGTGCAAGTGTTGCTGGAAGCATAAATACACCTGATCCTATCATATTACCACACACAAGCATAGTTGCCATGAAAAGACTAATTTCTTTTTTTAGATTTTTCTCTTCCATTTGCTCCTCCTTAAATTATATCTTTATAAAGGTAAAATAAAAGCCCAGAGAAATATTCTAATCTCTGAGCTCGAAAACTAAAATTCAAAACACAAAGATAGCTCTACACAAAACTTTGTGACAGTCTTACATATATTTTATGTAAACCCAACATACAATTTTAAAGCATCAATTGTACATTTCGGCAATAATACCTTTCCTTTAAAGTCCTCGTGCTTACCTCATTTAAAGTACTGATTATTACTGCAACCTCTATCTTACCTATTTTTAGTTACTATGTAATTGTAGACAAAATTTCTAATAATGTCAATTTATTTTATATTATTCTTTATACTATCATAAGTACTTTTTTTTATATTTATACTATTTATATCAATATTATTAGGATTAGTAGTTAATTTATAATCTTTTATCCAATAGTTTCCGTCAACATATGTACCTTCTTCAACTAATTCACTTGGATTTTCATCATATACTTCTTCAATATTATTATCAGGTGTTAATATAACCAAACGTCTACACGCTTCCTCAGCATCATCAAATATATTATAAAATGCATTATAATTATTAAAAGATCTTACTGATGTAACTACTTTTATATTCAACCCTAATTCTTTTGCAACATCTGTTAATTTAATTGTATCTTTCATATTAAACTCTCCTTTTATTATAATTAAAATAGTTCTTTATCTTTCTTAGCTATTCTTTCTCCAAATATCATAGGTGTTTCTTTGTCTTCATCATTAACACCATTTACACTAACATAACCTAAATGTATAAAAGGTTTGCCATGTACTGACCCTCCAGAATATAAAAGCATTCCTTTTACAATTAAATGATTCATTAATGTTAAAATAGTAGTATCTGCTCCTCCCCCTATATAATCAGATGCAGCATACATAACTCCTATCTTACCTTCCAAATTAATATTACATGAATTATCTAACCAATTTTTAATATTAGAAGTAGTGTTAGCTAAATATGTTAGTGTACCAAATATTACTGCCTTACCTTCATTTAAAAAATTTATATCAATGTTATTAATATTCATACATTTTACTTACTCTCTCAGCACCTAGCTTTATTATTTCTCCAATTCTTTTAGTATGCCCACTTTTTAAATCATATAATATAGAAATTTTCATAAATTTACCCTCCAACCATTATCTTTTGTTTTATATAAAATAGGTGTAAGCATTAATCTTACACCTATTTTTAAATTAAAAATTTTTTAATTAAATTTCTTCTATCTCATCAATAGATTCAACTTCTTCTAAATTTTCTTCTTTTTCTTTTGAAGCAATAAATGAGCTTAAATCATTATATGTACTTTTAGCAAATTCTAAAAATAACTCTTCATCAATTTCTTTAAATTCTCTGCTGTTAACTACAACTAAATCTCTCATTAAAAGATTTACATCTATTCTACCAACAACCTTAGCAAGATTTGCTGAAGTTATAGCATTTAATATTCCTTCACATTCGTTTCTATTATTTATGATTGCGTTGTTTGATTTTGGTAAGCTTTCTTTATAATCTAGTGTAACGCACTCATAAAATTCACCGTACTCATCATATACCTCTAAAGCTATATTATTAGTATCTAAATATCTTTCCATTACACAAGTTAAATTTAAACCATCCCAGTGTATTTTTTTATTAAATACTTTTATAGTTTCCATCATTTCTACCTTCTTCCAAATATACTTTTATTAAGTGCATATAAATACTATAATATGTCTAACTATAAAAGAAGTTAGATTATTCACTTAAAATAAATTACTTATATATTATACATTAAATATATGTTTTTTGAAATATTTGCTGAAATTCTTAAATAAATATATTAATTTTGATCATTATAAACTATTTTATCTAATATATCTTTTCTATCTTCACCTAAAAAATTAGCTAATTTTGATGGCATATGTCCATCCTTATAAACAGCATTTTTATTTGCATCTACTATTCTTAGTACTTTTTGTGCTAATTTCTCATAAGTAATAAGTTCTTCTAAATATTGATCTATTAAGTCTTTTAAACAAGTTGCTAATTCCTTAGGATTTCTATAAACTGCTCTCATAATTTACTCCTTTGTACTAATAAATTTCTTAAATATATAATACCATATTTTATTATTATTTCAATCTTACATTTAAACTACTTTATCTTTATTAAATTATTAGGATTCAAAATATCCATTTCATAAAGATTACCATCCACTGTAACATAAAAAAATCCTAATGATGATGTATGCATATCCATTATAACCCTTGGATTAAAGCCATAAGCTTTTTTCCCATTTAATTCGATATCATCAATACTATCAATAATTATTTCTTCTTGAATATTATTGTTTAATTTCACATATTCATAAACTATATTTTTAGCTTCATCTTTTGATATTTCACTTTGAAATTTGTTAAAAGTCTCTTTACTACAACCAACAATACTTAAAGTAATTATTAAAAAACTAATTATTAAAAGGTTTATTTTTCTCATAGTTAAGATCGGAAGAGCGTCGTGTAGGGAAAGAGTGTCCTAGGTGTGTAGA
>ERZ1463036.33-NODE-33-length-32091-cov-17.092271_pt1 | contig 32091 bp, 23 predicted proteins | sample MGYA00564485_ERZ1463036 | MGnify/ENA primary metagenome ERZ1463036 (study PRJEB39244, sample SAMEA3635127) | Helicobacter pylori | study: EMG produced TPA metagenomics assembly of PRJEB11511 data set (Assembly of a 5300-year-old Helicobacter pylori... | reverse complement strand
TATTTGTTCTAAATTTGAATTTTTATACTTACATGACTTGTGATTTTTATATTTCTCAATTGTTAAAATCATACCTAGTATAGTTAGCGTAATTAGTTCAGCTAAAGGTAATGATAAAAAAACTCCTCTAACACCTATTATTGGAGGAAAAATCATTGTTAATATAAACTGAAACAAAAATCCCCTTCCTATTGACAATATGTTAGCATATATATTTTTTCCTATTGCTTGATAATATCCACTCATCGCAAATATGATACCTATGATAGGGCTTCCTAAACAATATATTAATATTTCGCTATATGCAAATTCTATATTTTCACTATTTATTCCAAATATTTGTATAAGTTCTCTTCCAAATGAATTAATGCCTATATATACTAATGTTCCACCTATTGCACATACCCCAATAGTTATATATAGTAATTGTCTCATTCTTTTTATTTTGTTCGCTCCATAATGATACCCTATAAGAGGTTGTAGTCCTTGAGATATACCCATGCAAGTATTAACTAAGAAACAATTAATATAAGTTGCAACTGTATATATAGCAACATCTACCGTAGTTCCATATAAGTACATTGTTTTATTTTGAACAAATAATATTATTCCGTATGATAACTGTATTGCAAAACTTACAAATCCTATTTTAAGTATTTCTTTTAATATACTTACATCTATTTTTAAATACTCTTTCTTAATCTTTATATTAGCGTTCCCTTTTACAAAGTAGTATAATGATACAACGGTTGATATAAATATACTGGCACTAGTTGCCATAGCGGCACCCTTAACCCCATATCCAAGTTTCATAACAAATACCCAGTCTAATATAATATTACAAATAGCACCTATTCCTATCATCATCATTGATAACTGTGGCCTGCCATCTGCTCTTACTATTGGATTTAGCGCTGTTGAAAACAAGTATGGTATGATTATTAAGTAAATTACACTATAATAATCTCTTGCATTTTCTATAGTATCTTTTTCTGCACCTAACATCTTAAGTATAGGCTCTCTAAACATAAACCCTAAAATCATAATTATAGCGCCTATTAGTACTATAGATGTTACAGATGTTCCTAAACACTTTTGAGCACTTTCTTTGTCTTGTTTTCCAATATGTATAGCAATTATGCTACTTGACCCAATCCCTATCATAAGACCTGCTCCAACTATAACAGTTACGGCTGGCCAAACTATATTAACGCTTGCAAGACCTACCTCTCCCACTCCCTGACCTACAAATATACCATCTACCATAGTATAAATAGTATTTAGTACAACACCAATAACTGATGCAATTACAAATTTTGCCCATACTTTATGTATTGGCACATTTAGAACTTGTTCTATTTTCATCTCCTTATTTTTATCCCCCTTTAATTTCACTATAAATAGCTACAGATAAGGCTATTTATAGTCTATTTCTATAGCTTTAACATTTTTTAATTTTCAATTTCCCTTGCATAATTATAGCACCTTGTTATATAGATTTATAGAATATTTTCAAACTGTAATAATTTTATTTTTAACTAATATTAACATGGTGTTTATATATGGTTTTACAAATTTAAAATAAATTATTTATTAATTTATTTTAATTTCTATATCTGATCACATTTAAACTAATTCAGCAATTCATTATACTATGTATATTTACTTTGTATAATTCAACCATTTTAATTCAAATAAAAATAGACTATTTAAAAGCTTAGATAGTCTATTTTCTATATTTTATTTAAAGTAATTTACTCCACTTTCAAATATTCTTTGTTCTTTTTCTCCTAATATATTTTTCATTACATGGTTGCCAACTCTTTCAGAGTGACCCATCTTACCAAGTATTCTTCCATCAGCACTAGTTATTCCTTCTACTGCATAGAATGAGCCATTTGGATTAAACTCTATATCATAAGTAGGATTGTTATCAAAATCTACATATTGAGTAGCTATTTGCCCATTAGCTATTAGTTCTTTCATAACTTCTTCACTAGCTACAAATTTACCTTCTCCATGAGATATTGCTATACTATGAATATCTCCTATCTCTGTTCCTGATAGCCAAGGCGACTTGTTTGATGCTATTCTTGTTCTTACCACTTTAGCTTGATGCCTTCCTATATCATTGTAAGTAAGTGTTGGTGCATCTACTGATGTATCCCTTATTTCTCCATATGGCACTAATCCAAGTTTTATAAGAGCTTGGAATCCATTACATATTCCTAGCATTAATCCATCTTGTTTAGTTAAAAATTCATTTACAGCTTCTTTTACTCTCTCATTTCTAAATACTGTAGCTATAAATTTACCAGAACCGTCTGGTTCATCACCTGCACTAAATCCTCCAGGTAACATTATTATCTGAGACTTTCGTATTTCCTTTACTATAGTATCTATAGATTCTTCTATGTCTTTATATGTTAAGTTTCTAAATACTTCTATATTTGCTTTCGCTCCAGCTTTTTCAAATGCTCTAGCTGAATCATATTCACAGTTTGTTCCCGGGAATGTAGGTATAAATACCCTTGGCTTAGCAACTGCTATAGAAGATTTTTTATATTTATCTTGAGAAGCAAAACTTATAGTCTCTACTTTACCTTTTATTTCTACTGATTTTGTTGGGAATATAGACTCTAAAGTATTACAATGAGCTTTGTATAATTCATCTAAACATATTTCTTCATTTTCAATAAATATTTTTTCTTCTTCTATTGTAGTACCTAGGACTATATAATTATATCCTTCTAATATACTTAAATCATTTTGAGATAATTCGAAAATTATATTTCCATACCCTGTTTCAAATAGGTTCGTAACTCCTTGTTCAAATTTAAATCCTATTTTATTACCAAATGCCATCTTACTTATAGCTTCACTTATTCCACCATCTCCTAGTGCATATGTTGATAAGACCTGCTTATTGTGTATAAGTTCTGTTACTTTATTTAAATTTTTCTTTAGTAAATCAAAGTTAACCACACCATTTTCTAGTTTATCTGTGCATAACATAACAACTTGTGAATTACTTTTCTTAAACTCTGAAGATACTACCTTTTCTGCATCCACAGTATCAACAGCAAATGATACTAATGTTGGTGGAACATTTATATCTTTAAATGTCCCAGACATACTGTCTTTTCCGCCTATTGCAGGTATTTCTAATCTATTTTGAGCATAATATGCACCTAAAAGTGCTGCAAATGGCTTGCCCCATTTAGTTGGGTTATCCCCAAGCTTTTCGAAATATTCTTGTAAAGTAAGCCTAATTGAACTATAGTTACCCCCAATAGCCACAACTTTACACACAGACTCCACCACTGCATATAATGCACCATGGAATGGACTCCATTTTCCTATCTTTGGATTATATCCATAAGTCATTATAGTCGATGTATTAGTTTCTCCACAAAGTACAGGTATCTTAGCTACCATACCTTGAGATGGAGTTGCCTGATACTTTCCTCCAAATGGCATTAATACTGTATTTGAACCTATTGTGTTATCAAATCTTTCGACTAATCCTTTTTGTGAACATACATTTAAGTCAGATAATAGATTTATAAATTTTTCTTTTATACTTATATCTTCACCTGTTGCTAACTCACAAATTTCTTCATTTTTTATACTTCTAAAGTATGGCTTTTCTTCATCTACCTTATCTACATGAACTTTTGTACTTTGCTTAACTCCATTAGTTTCTAAGAAGTTTCTACTTATATTTACTATAGCTTTGTCATTCCAAAACATTCTCATATATCCACTGTCTGTAACTGTAGCTACATGAGTAGCCTCTAAATTTTCTTTTCTTGCTAATTCTATAAATTTCTCTTTGTTTTTAGCCTCTACTACTACCGCCATACGCTCTTGAGACTCTGATATAGCTATTTCAGTGCCATCAAGTCCATCATATTTTTTAGGAACTAAATTTAAATTAATATCTATGCTATCTGCAACTTCTCCTATGGCAACACAAACTCCGCCAGCTCCAAAATCGTTACATCTTTTTATCATTTGAGCAACTTCTTTATTTCTAAAGAACCTTTGTATCTTCCTTTCGTTTGGAGCATCTCCTTTTTGAACTTCAGCACTACAAGTAGTTAGAGATTTTTCACTATGCTCTTTAGATGAGCCAGTTGCTCCTCCACATCCATCTCTTCCTGTCTTTCCTCCAAGAAGTATTACTCTATCTCCACTTTTAGGAATTTCTCTAATTACATTTTCCTTAGGTACTGCTGCTATAACTGCACCTATTTCCATTCTTTTAGCAACAAAGTCCTCATCATAAACTTCTGCAACTTGACCTGTTGTTAATCCTATTTGATTACCATAAGAACTATATCCATGAGCTGCATCACGAGTTATTTTTCTTTGCATAAGTTTACCAGGTAGTGTATTTTCTAAAGTAGTTCTAGGGTCTGCACTTCCTGTAACACGCATTGCTTGATATACATAACTTCTTCCTGATAATGGGTCTCTTATTGCTCCACCTAAGCATGTAGCTGCTCCACCAAAAGGCTCTATCTCTGTTGGATGATTGTGTGTTTCGTTTTTAAACATTACTAGGTATGATTCAACTTTACCATCTATCTCAACATCTACGTTTATGCTACAAGCATTTATTTCTTCACTTACATCTAAATCTTCTAACTTACCATCTTTTCTTAATTCTTTCATAGCTATTGTCGCTATATCCATTAGACATACATCTTTTTGTCTATCTACATAAACCTTATTTCTAGAATTAAGATACATATCATAAGCTTCTTTTACTATATCTGTATATTTACCATCTTCTATTTTTACATCTTCTATTTCTGTCATAAAAGTAGTATGTCTACAATGATCTGACCAATATGTATCTAATACTTTTATTTCTGTTATGGTTGGATTTCTTTTTTCTGTATCTCTAAAATAATTTTGTATATATTCTAAATAAGCTAATGTCATTGCTAATCCATTACTATTTAAAAACTCTTTTAATCCATCTATTGTTAATTCTATAAATCCATTTAGCACTTCTACTTCTGTTGGTATTTCACTTTCTATTTTTAATGACTCTGGCTTTTCTAATGATGCCTCTCTACTATCTACAGGATTTATACAATATTCTTTTATTCTATTAAAGTTTTCATCACTTATATTTCCACTAAATATATATACTTTAGCTGTATTTATAGTTGGCCTTATTCCTTGATTAACAATTTGAATACATTGACTTGCCCAATCCCCTCTTTGGTCATACTGCCCTGGCAAATATTCTATAGCAAATATTCTTTCCTTTGTTTCATCACTATTTGTAACATCTAATGTTTCATGATAAACAATATCTAAATTTGGCTCTGAGAATACTGTTTGAGCTACTTTTTTATATACTTCATAATCTATTCCTTCTATATCATATCTATTTAAAATTCTTATACTTTCTATTCCCTTTATATGTAAGCTTTCTATTAAATCCTTTTTTAAAGCTTTAGCTTCAAGATCGAATCCTGGCCTTTTTTCTACAAATATTCTTCTAACACTTGACTCTAAACTTATAGTATCTAACATATCTTATCTCCCTTTTATAAAATTAGATTTTTACTACATTGATTAATTCATTAATACATTATTTAAATCTTATTTGTTCTTAAAATTTAAGTAACCTGTCAACGAATTAGTTTTTAAAGCTACCATGTATTCAAATATAAAACCTCTAATTAAAATATCTAAAGTATATGAATATATAATTGTAGATTTTTTAAATTACATCTAATAATTTCTAGTATGTTATACTTAACACATATAACATACTAGAAATTATCCTATTATGATTTAAAAATATCTTTAACTTAATTCTTCGCACAATGTTATTCCTATATCTGTTCTATAGTGCATTCCTTCAAAATTTATTCTTTCAATATTTTCATAAACTTTTTTCGCTGCTTCTTCTACAGTAGATGCACTAGAGGTTATACCTAACACTCTACCACCATTAGTTACTAGTTTTCCATCTATGAGCTTAGTCCCACTATGAAACACTACTATGTCATCATCTAATTTATTAAGACCTTCTATAACTTTTCCCTTTTCATAGTTATCTGGATATCCTCCAGATGTAAGCATCACACAAACAGACTCTTCTTTTTTATAGACTATATCTATTTCATTTAATTTATTGTTTAATATTGCTTCAATTATATTATTTAAATCTGTTTCTAGTCTAAATAATACTGATTGAGTTTCTGGATCTCCAAATCTTACATTATATTCAAGGACTTTAGCACCTTCTTCAGTTATCATAAGACCGATAAATAATATACCTTTGTAATCTAATCCATCTTTTTTGAATCCTTCTAAGGTTTTTAACAATACTTCCTTTTCTATTTCCTTAGCTACTCTATCTGTATATATTTCACTTGGAGAGAAGGTTCCCATTCCACCAGTATTAGGGCCTTCTTCATTGTTATATACTTTTTTGTGATCTTTTGCACTTACCATAGGAACTATAGTATTATTATCTACAAAAGCTAATATTGATGTTTCTATACCTTTTAAAAACTCTTCTACAACTATTTTATTACCAGCTTCCCCAAATTTTTTATGACTCATCATTTCATGCAAAGTCTGCATTGCTTCTTCTCTATTTTGTGGTATAATAACACCTTTTCCAGCAGCTAATCCATCAGCCTTTATTACTACTGGATATCCAAAAGTGTCTATCTCATTTATAGCATCTTCTATATTTGTATACTCTTTATACTTTGCAGTAGGTATATTATGTCTTACCATAAAGTCTTTAGAAAAAGCTTTACTTCCTTCAAGCCTAGCACATTCTTTATTAGGTCCAAATATTCTAAGTCCACACTTTTCAAATTCATCTACAATTCCTTTTACAAGTGGTACTTCTGGTCCTACTATTGTTAAATCTATCTTATTTTCTTTAGCAAATACTAAAAGTTTATCTATATCACTATCGTTTATATCTATACACTGAGCTACATCTGAAATCCCTGCATTTCCTGGAGCGCAGTATATTTTTACTATACCTTTTTCTTTACTTAATTTCCAAGCTATAGCGTGTTCTCTACCGCCACCACCTATAATTAATATCTTCATAGCCTACCCCCTAGTGTTTGAAATGTCTTATCCCCGTAAACACCATAGTCATTTGATTTTTATTACAAGCATCTATAGATTCTTGATCTTTCATAGAACCTCCTGGTTGAACTATTGCATCTATTCCATATTCATGTGCTAATTCTACACAGTCACTAAATGGGAAGAATGCATCTGATGCAAGGACTGCTCCTTTGAAATCTTTATCTTTATTATTTTCTAAAGCATTTTTTAATGCCCATATTCTTGAAGTTTGACCACATCCTAGAGCTAAAGTCTGACCATCTTTAACTATAGCTATTGCATTTGACTTCATATTTTTAACTACTCTCATACCAAATTCCATATCTATTAATTGACTTTCACTTGGCTTAACATCTGTCACCACTTCACATTTTTGTGCTAAAGTGTTGTTTCTATCTTGTATTAGTAATTTTCCATCAAGGTATTTCATATCATATGGTTGTAAACTCTTTTCTATTTTAGCTAACTTTAAAATTCTAAGGTTTTTCTTTTCTTTTAATATATCTAATGCTTCGTCTGTATAATCATAAGCTACTACTATTTCTAAAAATATATCATTCATCATCCTTGCAGTTTTAGCATCAACAGTAGAAGTTATTCCTACTATTCCACCAAATATAGATACTTTATCAGCTTCATAGCATTTTTTATAAGCTTCTAAACTATCTTTTCCTATTCCTACTCCACATGGGTTGGTATGTTTAATAGCTACACTAACAACTTCTTTACTATCTTTAAACTCCCTCATTACCTCCAAACATCCATGTAAATCATTTATATTGTTAAATGAAAGCTCTTTTCCATTTAATTGTTCATAATTTAATATTGAATTTTTAGCATTTGGTTGAGTATATAAAATACCATTTTGATGTGGATTTTCGCCATATCTTAAAGTTTCTTCTTTTTGGAATGTTAAGTTTAATATTTCAGGATAAGTATCTCCTACTTGCTCTGCAAAGTAAGTTGATATAAGTGCATCATATCTAGCCGTTGTAGAGAAAGCCTTGTATGCTAATCTTTTTCTATCTTCTAAAGTTAAATCATTATTTTTTAGTTTTTCTATTATCATATCGTAATCATCTACATCTACTACGATTGTTACATCTTTATAGTTTTTAGCTGCTGAACGTATCATAGATGGTCCACCAATATCTATGTTCTCTATCATCTGTTCATGATTTTTTCCTGCTTTTAATGTTCCTTCAAAGTCATATAAATTGACTGCTACTAAATCTATCGATCCTATATTGTACTCGTTTACTGTATCTATATGTGATTTTTCATCTCTCTTATAAAGTATCCCTCCATGTATATATGGATTTAATGTTTTAACTCTTCCGTCTAACATTTCAGGAAATTTTGTTACATCTTCTATAGTTATAGAATTTACTCCATTTTCTACTAGTGTTTTAAATGTATTACCTGTAGATATAACTTCATATCCTAGACTATTTAGCTCTCTAGCAAATTCTACTACTCCACTCTTATCTGTCACACTTATTAATGCTCTTTTACTCATTTATAAACACTCTCCTACCCTGAATACTTAATTTATTTTCGCAGAACAACCTTATACTTTCATTTAATATTTTATGCTCAACTTCTAATACTCTTTTAGATAATGTTTTAGCATCATCATCTTGCTTAACTTCAACTGTTTTTTGCATTATTATTGGTCCATTATCCGCAACCTCATCTACAAAATGAACTGTTGCGCCTGTAAATTTAACTCCATAATCTATGACAGCTTGATGCACCTTTTCTCCATAATAGCCTCCACCACAAAATGATGGTATTAATGATGGATGTATATTTATAATCTTATCTTTAAATTCTGATACAAACTTAGGACTTATTATCTTTAAGTATCCTGCTAGAACTACTAAGTCAACTTTATACTTTTTTAATATTTCTATAATCTTATCTTCATTAGTTTCATATATAGCATCTATATAATTATGCTTTGCTCTTTGTAGAGCATAGGCATTCTCTTTATTTGATATCACAACATTAACATTACCTTTGATGTTTCCAAATTTAGTTCCATCAATGATTGATTGTAAATTAGTCCCTCCACCAGATACTAATACTCCTATGTTTAACATAGACTTACTCCTTCATGAGTGTCTACAACGTTTCCTATTATATATGCTTTATCTTTCATCAGTCCCTTATATTTTTCATCTATATTTATTTCTTGATCTTTAGTATTTATATAATTTGCAACTTCTTTTGCTCTTTCACTATCTACAACTAGCACTAATCCAATTCCCATATTAAAACTCTTATGAAGTTCTCTTTCTTCTATAGAATTAAATCCTTCTATCATTTTGAATATAGGAGGTTTTTCCCATGAATCCTTCTTAATATCTATACCTAAATTTTTTGGTATAACTCTAGGTATATTCTCTATAACTCCTCCACCTGTTATATGAGCTATAGATTTTATTTCAAATTTATTTATTAAATCTAAAACTAACTTTACATATATTTTAGTAGGAGTTAAAAGTGACTCTCCTAAAGTCATCCCTAATTCTTCTATGTACTGTTCTAATTTATAATTATATGTATCTAAAAAAATCTTTCTTATAAAAGAATATCCATTGCTATGAACTCCACTTGATGATATCCCTATAAGCACATCTCCATTTTTAACATTTTTACCAGATACTATTTTTTCTTTATCAGCTATTCCAACTGAGAATCCTGCTAAATCATATTCATCATCAGAATACATACCTGGCATTTCAGCTGTTTCTCCACCTATAAGTGCAGATCCTGCCATCTTACATCCTTTTGCTATACCCGAAACTATCTGTTCTACTTTCTCTGCAACTAATTTTCCAGTAGCTATATAATCTAAGAAAAATAATGGCTTTGCCCCTTGACATATTAAGTCATTAACACACATTGCAACTAAATCTATTCCAACCGTATCATGTTTATCTAACATTTGGGCTAGCTTTAATTTTGTTCCAACTCCATCTGTAGATGATAGCAACACTGGTTCTTTCATAGTTGTAAAATCTTTTAAACTATATAATCCACTAAAGTTTCCTAAATCTCCTATTACATTGCTGTCATAGGTAGATTTTATCTTTCCTTTTATAAGATCTACTGCTCTATTTCCCTCATCTATATCTACTCCAGATTGCTTATATGTTAACATGAAAGTAATTCCTCCCTATCTATTTTCTTAACTGGATAATCTCCATCAAAACAAGCTTTACAGAATTTAGATTTTTGTCCAGTTGCCTCTAGCATTCCTTCAATTTCTAAGAATTCTAATGAATCACATCCTATATATTCTTTAATTCCTTCTACATCATTTTGTGATGCTATTAATTTCGAACGGTTTGGTGTATCTATTCCATAGTAACAAGAATACTTAACTGGGGGTGATGTTATTCTAAGGTGAATCTCACTTGCTCCTGCATCTTTTAGAGATTTTACTATTGCCTTTGAAGTAGTTCCCCTAACTACTGAGTCATCTACGAGTATTAATGATTTTCCTTTGACTACACTTGATAATGGATTAAGCTTTATCTTTACTCCAATTTCTCGTTCTTCTTGAGTAGGTTTTATAAATATTCTCCCCACATATCTATTTTTAACTAATCCTTCGCTCACAGGTAGCCCACTAGCATTGGAATATCCTATTGCCCCTGCCCATCCTGAATCTGGAACTGGGACAACTATATCAGCTTTAACTTTATCATCCTTAGCTAATATTTCTCCACATTTAATCCTAAAATTATATACGTTTACATTATCTATAGTTGCATCATTTCTAGCAAAGTATATGTGTTCAAATATACAACTTCTTTTCACTGTTTTATAATTTTCAGAGTAAAAATAAGATTTCATTTCACCATTTTTTATAACTATTATTTCTCCTGGCTCTACATCTCTTATAACTTCTCCACCTATTATATCTATCGCACAATCCTCAGATGCAAATATAAATTTTTCATCTTTCTTACCTAATATTAATGGTCTAAATCCATGAGGGTCTCTAACTGCTACAAGTTCATCTTCACCCATTATTACTAGTGAATATGCACCTTTTATATAATCCATTGTTATTTTTAAACTCTCTACTATATCACCTTTATAGTATCTAGCAAGTATGTATAAAATTACCTCCGTATCAGAGTTCGCTTGAAACATATATCCATCTTCTTCTAACATGTCTCGTAAATAATTTGCATTTACCAAATTACCATTATGAGCTAAGGCTAATTTTCTCTTTCTACAACTTCCAACTAATGGCTGGCAGTTTGCCATATAACTTCCACCAGCAGTTGAATATCTTACATGTCCTATTCCCATATTTCCTTTTAACTCTGCTAAGTCTTTTTCCTTGAACACATCTGATACTAATCCCATATCTTTTTTGTAGTTTATTTTTTCATTGCCAACTACTGCTATACCACAACTTTCTTGACCTCTATGCTGCATAGAGTACAAAGAATAATATAATTCTTTAGATATATCTTTATTTGAATATATACCTACTATTCCGCACATATTATATCCCCCTAATTACTCATTCTTGCAAGGACTTCTTCATATCCTTGTACAAGGTCTCCTAAATCTCTTCTAAATCTATCTTTATCTAATTTTTCATTAGTGTTTACATCCCATAGTCTGCAAGTGTCAGGAGATATTTCATCGGCTAAAATTATATTTCCTTCGCTATCTTTTCCAAACTCTAACTTAAAATCTACTAGCTTTAAATTCATCTTTAAGAAGAAATCTTTCATAACTTCATTTATTTTTAAAGTTTCTTTTCTTATAAAATCTATTTCTTCTCTAGTTGCTAACTTCATTGCTACTGCATGATCATCATTTAGCATTGGGTCACCATATTCATCATTTTTGTAGCATAGTTCAAATATTGGTTCTTCTAAAACTATCCCTTCTTCTATTCCAAATCTCTTACAAAATGATCCTGCTGTTATATTTCTTACTATAACTTCTAGTGGTAAAATTTCTACTTTTTTGACTAACATTTCTCTTTCTGATAAGTTTTTTATGAAGTGTGTTTTGATTTGTTCTTTGTGTAACATTTCAAATATTATTGTTGATATTTTATTATTTAATATCCCTTTTGATGATATTTCAGCTTTCTTTTCCCCATTAAATGCAGTTGCATCATCCTTGTAATGAACTATGTACTCATTTCCATTTTCTGTAAAATATATTTGTTTAGCTTTTCCCTCGTATAATAACATAATTAATTCCCCCTAAAATTTTTATCATCTTCTAATACTTTAGCTTCCATTTCTTCTCTATATAATTTTAAATCTTCTTTTAATTTTGGATATTTTATGCTCATTATTTGAAGTGCCATTAAAGCTGCATTGAGCCCTAGGTCTATAGTCACAGTTGCTACTGGTATTCCCTTAGGCATTTGAACTATTGATAAAAGTGAATCTAAACCATCCATAGGAGATGATTTTATTGGTAAACCTATTACAGGTATTAATGTATGAGATGCTATTACCCCTGGTAGATGTGCTGCCTTTCCTGCTGCTGCTATTATTACATCTGTATTGTTTTCTATTTCTTCTAAGAAACTCATAAGTTGCTTTGGCGTTCTGTGTGCTGATAAAACTCTAACTACTACTTCTACATCATACTTTTCTAATAAATTTATTCCTTCTTCTAATTTAGGATAATCTGATTTGGAACCCATAACTACTGCTACTTTCATTTTAAATTCCCTCCGTTTTTTTATTATAAATACGATATATTTAATTCGTACTATAATTCGAACTTTATATTTAAATTTTATATTAATATTCATATATAATCAAGTATTTATTTTGTTTTTTATTGACTAAATTCGATATTTAATTATCATTTACATAATTTAATTATATATTGTTCGATAAATGTATAATTAAATTATGTTTTATATGAAATTATCTTTCATTAGACCTTCTACTTTATTTATCTAACGACTTAGTTAATTTTTAAATATTTTTCGATCTATATTATAAAAATTTTTATAATTTTTGTTTAGCTTATTACTTATTAGGTATAAATTTAGTAGATAATTAAAATTATGAAGAAAGAAGATGATTTTATGGATATGAATTTCCTAAAAACAATTCAAAGTGACACAAAAAAATTACATGATATGGCAGAGAATACAGGATTCATAAAAAGATTAGTAGATGGTAATGCTACTATTGAAACATATGGTGAGTATATCTACAACCTTTACTTTGTATATAAAGCTATAGAAGATAATTTAAGAAAACATGAAGATAATGAAGTTTTAAAAGAGTTTATAACTCCCGAAGTTTTTAGAGCTGAGTCTTTACTAAAAGATTCTAAGTTCTTATTAGGAGATAAATTTAACTCAATGGAAATTTGTGATTCAACTAAGGTCTTTGTTAATAGATTAAATGAGTTATCTAAGATAAATCCTAATTTATTAGTTGCTCATGCATATACTAGATATTTAGCAGATTTATTTGGTGGCAGAACAATATTCGAAATAGTTAAATCTAAATACAATATTGATAATAAAGGACTTAATTATTATGTATTTGATCAAATACAAGATTTAAAAGGATTTGTCATGATGTACCATCAAAAACTTAATTTAATAAAATTAGCTGACGAAGATAAAAAAGATTTCTTAAATGAGGTTTGCTTATCTTATGTTTTCAATATAAGTATATCTAATGAATTAGAATATCTAAGATTTTAAATAAAAATATAGCCACTTTTATATATAAAAGTGGCTATATTTTTAGCTATTTTTATTCTTATAACTAGGCAGAAAACTAAATGTGTTCCATATAATAGTAAACATATAAATCAAACATAAAAATAATAAAATTGTAATTAACATTTCTGGTAGATTATAATGCTTATCTATAGTGAATATAGTCCCTTCTATTATTAGCAGAAATCCTATAGTGTAATTAAGTTTTATGTAGTATTTTTTATATTCCTCATTATCTTTCATTTTTTCTATGCAACTAAACGTAAAATTAGAAGATGGTATATCCCCATCATTATTAAAAATATCCTTACTATTATTCCAAATATAGTAAATTTTTCCTCCTTTATATATGACTTTTCCCCATAGATATTTTTATATTTAGTTTAGCATTTATTTATATTTCTAACTATATATTACAATTTATAATAAATTGTAATATATAGCATTAATAGATTTAATTTTTAATTTAACCTCTAACTTTCTTAACATAAAAAAGCCACTCACTGAGTGGCTTTTTGTTATTTTATAAGAATATAAACTTACATATAAATAATATTGATAATATTATCAATGATAAATTTATTTCATTTGTTCTTTTTGTCGCTATCTTTAAAACTACAAATGATATTATACCAAATATTATTCCATCAGCTATACTATATGCAAGAGGCATCATAGCAAATGTTAAGAATGCTGGTATAGCATTTGTAAAATCTGAAAAATCTATCTTAGTTAATGAACTTGCCATCATAACTCCAACTAATATAAGTACTGGAGCTGTAGCTTGAGTTGGTATCGCTGTAAATACTGGTGCAAAGAATAGTGCTAGTAAAAATAATATTCCTGTAGTTACTGCTGTTAATCCAGTTCTTCCACCTTCACCTATACCTGCCGCACTTTCTACATAAGCTGTTACTGTAGATGTTCCAAGTAATGCTCCTGCTGTAGTAGCTATTGCATCTGCAAATAATGCTTGTTTAGCTTTTGGTAACTTACCATTTTCATCTAACATATCTCCCTTTGAGGCAACCCCTACTAAACATCCTACTGTATCAAATAAATCAACAAATAAGAATGTAAATACAACTACTATCATATCAAAGCTAAATATTTGTTCCATTGGAACTGAGAAAGCTTGCATAAATACTGGCTTTAATGATGGTACAGCCGATACTACACCTTCTGGAGGATGAACTAATCCACCTATCATTCCTACAATAGATATAGTAAGCATAGCCACTAAGAATGCTCCCTTTACATTTCTAGCTATTAGTATTGCTGTTAATAATAATCCAAATATAGTTAATAAAACTAATGGATCTTTTAAGTTTCCTAGTGCAAGTATTGTAGATCCGTTAACTACTATTCCTGCATTCGATAATCCTATAAATGCTATAAATAATCCTATACCTGCTGTTACTGCATGTTTTAAAGCAGTTGGTATACAATCTATTATTTTCTCTCTTACATTAGTTATTGTAAGTAATATAAATATAATTCCTTCTATTAATACTGCACAAAGAGCAAACTGCCAACTATATCCCATACCTAAAACTACTGTATAAGCAAAGAATGCATTAAGCCCCATACCTGGTGCTAAACCTATTGGATAGTTTGCTAATAATCCCATAGCACAACTTCCTATAAATGCTGCTATTGCTGTTGCAGCAAATACTGCACCTTTATCCATACCTGCATCTGCAAGTATATTTGAGTTTACTACTAAAATATATGCCATAGTCATGAATGTCGTTATTCCTGCTATAACTTCAGTCTTTACGTTTGTGTTATGTTCTGATAGTTTAAATACTTTTTCTAGAACACCTTTGTTCATTGTCTGAGTTGACTGCATTTGTACCTCCCCAATTTTCGAATTTTTAATAATATCTTATAAAAATAATTCGTTTTTATCTTAACTTTATATTAGTAAGTATATTATATAATCCATATTTTTTCAATAGTTTTTTGAACCTTTTTATATTTTTAATTTCTAAAGTTCGCATTTTTAGTTAATTTTTATTATATTTTACTAGTATATACTCTAAAACGTTCTATATTTCGCTTATTTCTATCAGATTTTTTACTCTTATATATTGGCTTTATTTTGACATTATATTTTTTATATCTTAGAATTATTAGTATCATAGTTTGATTTCAAATCACTTATATAATTGGCATAGGATTTATAGGTTCGCTTACTTCTACACTATCTACATATTTTATTAAAAAGGAAAATATAAGACATCATCATAAAAAACATAAAAAACATCATTCTCTCCTTCAAGATAGCCTAAAGGATATAGTTATTGGCACTAGTTTTAGTAAAGATAAATATAAAGACATGGTTATACTAGATATAGTAAATAGGTTGGAAAACTTCGATGATTTAAGTGAAGATGATATAAATACTATGTGTAATGTACTTTCTTCTTTAAAGAAAAAAAGCTAGAGCATAATTTTGCTCTAGCTTTTGATTTATCCTTGAGTTTTTTCGTATTCTGCTTTAGTTGCAGGTACTTTTATTTCTCCATTTTTAACTTTTTCTTTCATTTCATTAACATAGTTTAATACATCTTGTGGGATTAATCCATCTTTTTTCTCTACTATACCAACTCCACCTTGCTTAAGTCCGTATACTTTTTCTTCTCCACCTTTTAACTTACCTTCTACTAATTCTTTAACTGTATCATATACACCTACATTAACTTTCTTTAAAGCTGATGTTAATACATTTTTTGGTGCTAAATTACTTTGATCTCTATCTACTCCTATAGCGTACTTATCTTTCTCTTTAGCTGCTTCTATAGCACCTAATCCAGTAGCTCCTGCTGCTGATAATATTATATCTGTATTGTTTCCATACATTTGATTTGCTATTGATTTACCTTTAGCTGCATCTCCAAATGTACCTGCATATTGTACATTTATATTAGCATTTGGATTTGCAGTTTTTACTCCGTACTTAAATCCATTTTCAAATCTTGATATTATTTGGTTTTCCATACCACCTAAAAATCCTACATTATTAGTTTTAGTCATCTTACCTGCTACAAGACCTGCTAAGAATGTTGCTTCATTTTCTTTAAATAGTATTGGTGTTACATTTTTTGGGATATCATCATAAGTTTCATCGATTATTGCAAATTGTTGATCTGGATAACTTTCAGCTTCCTTCTTAATATCATCCTTCATAGTGTTTCCTACACCTATAACTAAGTCTACACCTTCATCTATGACACTTTCTATGTTTTGTATGTATTCTGATGCTTGTTTAGATTCTATAACTTTTACTTTTATACCTAATTCTTTTTCAGCTTGCTTAAGACCTTCATATGCTGATTGGTTGAATGATTCATCATTTATTCCTCCAACATCTGCTACCATACCTACTTTTATAGTTTCTTTTTCACCCTTAGCTGAATCTGAACCACATCCAACTAAACTTAATGATGCTACTATTATAGCTGTACTTAATGCTGTTATTTTTTTGAATTTCATATTTTTCCTCCTAGTGTATTTTTTCATATATGTCTATATATTGCTTAGTATATTTAATTTATATTCTTAATTTATTGATTTTATAGTAGTGCAAATTTTAATATAAATACTATTGATAATATTATTAAGGATGTTTTTGCTTCATCTTTTTTTCCTGATAATAATTTTAATACTGTATAAGATATTATCCCAAACATTATCCCATCTGCAACACTATACGATAAAGGCATTACTATAAATGTTATAAATGCTGGTATTGCATCTGTTAAATCATCAAAGTTTATTCTAATTATAGAACTTGCCATCATAAACCCAACTAGTATAAGTACTGGAGCTGTAGCTTGAGCTGGTATTGATGTAAATAAAGGTGCAAAGAATAATGATATAAAAAATAGTATTGCTGTGACAATTGCAGTTAATCCAGTTCTACCACCTACGGCTATGCCAGCACCACTTTCTACTGTAGTAGCAAGTGTAGATGTCCCTAACACTGAAGATATAGTAGTTGAAACTGATTCAGCTAATAATGCTTTTTTTACCCCTGGCATATTTCCATTTTCATCTATTAAATTTGCTCTATCAGCTATACCTAATAAAAATCCTATAGAGTCAAACATATTTACAAATAAAAGAGTTAATACTATCACTAACATATCTAAGCTAAAAATATCTGATTTTCCTACTTCAAAAACTTTCATAAATACTGGTTGTATAGATGGTGGTACATCTATAACTCCTTGGGGCATAGGAACTATTGCAAATATCATACCTATTATTGATGTTATTATTATGGATATTAAGAATGCTCCATTTACTTTTCTTATTAATAATGTTGCAGCAATTATTAAGCCAACTATAGCAAGTATAACTGTTGGAGACTTTACATTTCCAAGAGATATAATGGCTCCACCTTGTTGGATTATTCCTGCATTAACAAATCCGATAAATGTTATAAATAAACCTATTCCAGCTGTTATAGCATGTTTTAAAACATCTGGCATACACTCTATTATTTTTTCTCTGACATTAGTTATTGTTAATAAAACAAATATGATACCTTCTATAAACATTGCACATAAAGCAAATTTCCAACTATATCCCATACCTAAAACTACTGTATAAGTAAAGAATGCATTTATACCCATACTTGGCGCTAATATTATTGGGTAATTAGCAAGTAATCCCATTATTAAGCATCCTATTGCCGATGCTATTGCCGTGGCTGTGAAAACAGCTCCCTTGTCCATACCCGCTTGTCCTAGTATTGTAGGATTTACAACTAATATATATGCAATTGTCATAAATGTAGTAATTCCTGCTAATACTTCTGTTTTAACATTTGAATTATTTTCGCTAAGCTTAAATATTTTTTCTAAAACATTAACTTTTCCTTGGTTATTTTTTACCGTATTTTTCATTTATACGCCTCCTTCGATTAATATTTCAGAATCTTTTCAATTTTATATTATTTTTTATTTTATAATGTAATATTTTGTCGATAGTTTTATAAAAATAAAAGGCTTATAGCCTTTTATTTTTATAATGTAAAGTGTATATGAAGTAATTATATTATAATCTTATTCCCATTCTATAGTTCCTGGAGGTTTAGAAGTTATATCATAAACAACTCTATTTGCTCCATCAACTTCATTTACTATTCTATTTGATATTTTCTCTAAAACATCATATGGCATTTTGTACCAATCAGAAGTCATCCCATCAGAAGATGTAACAGCTCTTAAACCTACTAAGTAAGCATAAGTTCTTTCATCTCCCATAACTCCAACAGTTTTAACATCTGGTAAAGTAGCGAATGCTTGCCATATTTCTTTGTATAATCCAGCCTTTTTTAATTCATCCATATATATAGCATCAGCTTCTCTTAAGATATCACATCTTTCTTTAGTAACTTCTCCTATAACTCTTATACCAAGACCTGGTCCTGGGAATGGATGTCTGAATATTAAAGCTTCATCTATTCCAAGTTCTAAACCTATTTTTCTAACTTCATCTTTGAATAATGCTCTTAATGGTTCTACTATTTGGAACTCTATATCTTCAGGTATTCCACCTACATTGTGGTGAGATTTTATAGTAGCAGCTTCTCCATGTCCACTTTCTACTACGTCTGGATATATAGTACCTTGTACTAAGAAGTCCATTTTTCCTAACTTTGAAGATTCTTCTTCGAATACTCTTATGAATTCTTCACCTATTATTTTTCTCTTAGCTTCTGGTTCAGTTATCCCTTTTAATTTTCCTAAGAATCTATCTTCACAATTTACTCTTATTAAGTTCATGTCAAACTTATCTCTGAATATTCTTTCTACATCGTCACCTTCATTTTTTCTAAGTAAACCATGGTCAACGAATACACAAGTTAAGTTATCTCCTATAGCTCTATGAACAAGTACTGCAGCAACTGATGAGTCAACTCCACCACTTAATGCACATAAAACTTTTTTATCTCCAATTGTTTCCTTTAATTCTTTTATTTTATCTGATATGAAAGAATCTGTTGTCCAATCTCCACTTACCTTACATACATTGTATAAGAAGTTTTTAAGAACCATATCTCCTTCTAAACAATGTTCAACTTCTGGATGGAATTGCACTCCATATAAGTTCAGTTCAGCATTTTCCATAGCTGCTACTGGACAATCAGAAGTGTAAGCTATTGACTTGAACCCTTCTGGTAAAACATCTATTAAGTCTGTATGACTCATCCATACTGTACTTGTAGTTATACCTTCAAATATAGCTGACTTTTCATAAGTTATTGATGTTTTTCCATACTCTTTTTCACTAGTATTTCCTTTTCTTACATTACCACCTAATATGTGAGCCATTACTTGTATACCATAGCATATTCCAAGTATTGGTACACCTATTTCAAATATTTCCTTAGCTATCTTAGGAGAATCTTCTAAATATGCACTATTAGGTCCTCCTGTAAATATTATACCCTTTGGATTTTTTTCTTTTATTTTCTCTATAGGAGTCGTATATGGTATTATTTCACAATATACGTTATTTTCTCTTACTCTTCTTGCTATTAATTGATTGTATTGACCTCCGAAGTCAACAACAAGTACTAATTCATGCTTCATATTATATCTCCCCTTGCATACTATAGTTTGGTGCTTCTTTGCTTATTGTTATATCATGTGGATGACTTTCTTTTAAAGATGCTGCTGTTATCTTAACAAATTGAGCATTATCTGCTAAATCTTTTAATGTAGGTGCTCCACAGTATCCCATACCAGCTCTTATTCCACCTATCATTTGGAATATTATATCTTCTGCTTTGCCTTTGTAAGGAACCATTCCTTCAACACCTTCTGGAACTAATTTCTTAGCATCATTTTGGAAATATCTATCCTTTGATCCTCTTTCCATTGCCCCTATAGAGCCCATTCCTCTATAAGTTTTGTATGATCTACCTCTATAAAGAACTGTTTCTCCTGGACTTTCTTCAGTTCCAGCAAACATTGATCCCATCATACATACTGCTGCTCCACCTGCTAATGCTTTAACTATATCTCCTGAGAATTTAATTCCTCCATCTGCTATTACAGGCACTCCATATTTTTTACCAACTTCTGCACAATCTATTACAGCTGTTAATTGTGGTACCCCTATACCTGCTACTACTCTTGTAGTACATATTGACCCTGGTCCTATACCAACCTTTACACAGTCTGCTCCAGCTTTTATTAAATCTTCTGTTGCTTCTGGTGTTGCTACATTTCCTGCTATAACTTGAAGCTGTGGATGAGCATTTTTTACTTTTTTAACTGCATCCATAACTCCCTTTGAATGTCCATGTGCACTATCTAATACTATAACATCTACATTAGCCTTAACTAATGCATCTACTCTATCTAATAAGTCTGCGCTTATTCCGACAGCTGCACCACATAAAAGTCTTCCATGAGCATCCTTAGCAGAATTTGGGTATTGTATTTTCTTTTCTATATCTTTTATAGTTATTAATCCTTTTAAACGACCTTCTTCGTCTACTATAGGTAGCTTTTCTATTTTATGCTTTTTAAGTATTTGTTGAGCTTCAACTAAATCGATTCCTTCCTTAGCTGTTACTAAGTTTTCTTTAGTCATAGCTTCCTCTATACTCTTAGTCATATCATCTTCAAATTTTATATCTCTGTTAGTTATTATTCCTATTAGCTTATTATTTTCATCTACTATAGGTACCCCAGAAATTTTATATCTAGCCATTATATCATCTGCATCTTGTATACAATGGTCTTTTGATAAGTAGAAAGGATCTACTATTACACCACTTTCACTTCTCTTTACTTTATCAACCTCTAATGCTTGTTCTTCTATTGACATATTTTTGTGTATTATTCCTATTCCACCTTGTCTAGCCATAGATATAGCCATTTTAGATTCAGTAACAGTATCCATTCCTGCACTCATTAGAGGAATATTTAATTTTATTTCTTTAGTTAAATAAGTCTCTAATTTAACATCTTTAGGTAATACCTCAGATTTTTGAGGAACTAATAAAACATCATCAAAAGTTAAGCCTTCTTTTAGTATAGTTGCCATGGTAGTTCTCCTCCCTTTATTTTTATTTATACGAATTTTATTCCCATCTTTTAATCATTTGTTCGTGTTATAAATGTATACAAAAAAACCTGCATAATAACTTCATCTTACTTCTCATAAAAGTGAAATTACTATACAGGTTTCCAAAATATCTGTTCTAGCCAACCTATAAGGATTTTAATCGGCCTACAAGTTTACTTTATATGATATTCTGTGATAATAATTTCACTCATAGTCAAGATATTTACGGTATCTCGGTAGAAACTCTCAGACCATATTTCTGAGTATATACGAGTGATGGTATGTATTCATTTATAAATAATTTCTTTAGGTTAAATCCTAATTTATCAAAATTTATTATTTATGTCAATATCTTTATATTAAATTCTTTATATATAATATTGTTTATTTCTAGAAGAATTTTTGTAAACGATATCCCGTAATTATCTGCTATTTTTATGCAATCTTCATACTCAGGTGTTACTTTTATTAAATTTCCTTTGTAGTACCCAAGCTTTACAGATACTTTACCATAAATAGTTTCGATTTTTCGAAATTCCCTTTTTAATGTCACTCTATTATACTTAGAATATCTCACTCCAAAAGTAGATGTTTCTTTTAGTAAATGTTCGGTTATTTTTTCTAAATCATCTTCTTTACATATAACCGATAATTTTACTGCTGGCCTATTCTTCTTCATATATATACTCTCAGTATATATATCTAGAGCTCCTTCTTGTAATATTTTATTGTATAAGTGCGAATATATCTCTGATGACATGTCGTCAATATTAGTAGTTATTTCATATACTATTTCCTGTTTTTTTTTTATACCTAAAATACTTCTTAGCATATTTGGTACTTCAAACTTCTTATATCCTATTCCATACCCTACTTTATCCACTTCAAACTCTATATCATCTACAAAATCATTACATAATGCCTTTATTATACCTGCTCCTGTTGGAGTTGTGCATTCTCCTTTTACGTTATTTAACTTAACTGGTACACCTTTTAATATTTCTAATGTTGCTGGTGCCGGTACTGGCATAACACCATGGTCGCATTTTACAAATCCTGACCCAAGAGGAACAGTACTTGAATATATCTTATCTATACAAAGTAGATCTATTAAAATACATGAACCTACTATATCAACTATAGAATCTATTGCTCCCACTTCATGAAAATGTATTTTATCTATAGTCGTCCCATGTACTTTAGCCTCAGCTTCACCTATTACAAGAAATACTTTCTTAGCCATTTCTTTTACCTTACCACTTAAATAACTAGAATCTATAATTTCAAATATATCTACTAAATGCCTATGTGGATTATTTTCTTTAGTTATAACACCTACATTCGTTCCAAGTATTCCACTTTCATTTTTAGGTGTAATCTTAATTTCAAATTCTTCTTTTATATTTAGTTTATTAATTTCTTCTAAGAATATTTCTTTAGGCACCCCTAAATCTAACAAACTTGATATGATCATATCTCCTGAAATACCATTAACCAAGTCTAAATAAAGTATTCTTTCTCCCATAATACAACTCCTTAACGTTAATTGCCCTTTTTAATCTAATTTATTTATCATAGATGCCAAGTATCCTGCACCAAACCCATTATCTATGTTTACTACTGATATTCCAGATGCACAACTATTTAACATAGCTAAAAGAGCTGATAAGCCATTAAAATTGGCACCATACCCAACTGAAGTTGGAACTGCTATAACTGGTACATCTACAAGTCCTCCTACTACACTAGGTAAAGCACCTTCCATACCAGCAACTACTACTATTACCCTTGCACTCTGTAACTCTTCTGTCCTATATAACAGTCTATGTATTCCTGCCACACCTACATCATATATTCTCCCAACATCATTACCTAAGAACTTAGCAGTATGATATACTTCATCTGCTACTGGTATATCAGAAGTTCCCCCTGTAACAACTAATATATTTCCTTTTCCCTTATTTTCTATAGGATGATTATTTATCTTTAGGATCTTGCATGTTTTATCGTATTCACAATTATCATATACAGATTTGATTTTCTCATATGTTTCTAATCTACACCTAGTACCTAATATGTTAGACCCTTTTTCATACATCTTTTCTATAATACCTATTATTTGCTCATCATTTTTTCCTTCACAGTAGATGACTTCTGGGTATCCATTTCTTATTTGCCTGTGATGATCTATATTGGCATACCCTAAATCTTCATAGGGTAGCTTTTTTAACTTATCTAACGCTTCTTCTATGTCTATATTATCATTTTTAAACTCACTTAATAACTCCCTTAAGTCCATAGCTTACCCCTTTCACTTTATAATTTATACTTTAAATTATAGCCCTATATATATCATTTTTCCATAATTATAATTCATTAATTTTTTGTTATTTTTCATTTAAAAATGAGGACTATTATATTTAGTCCTCTATGTTAAATGGATTCAATTATTTTATTTATAGAATCAAAATTTATTTCCATTATCAAAGTACTTTCTTCTTTCTCGGTTATTAATCTGACTTAAATAAAGACTGTTGTGTAATACATAATCCTAATTTTGTGTATGATGAAGATTGTATTCATAACCTACTTCATTTTAAATTATTTAATTTATCATTTTTATATGTGCTCATTTCTATTTCAAGCTAATTTGATTATTAATCTCTTTACTATTTACTCATTTGTAATCTATTGAATTTGATTATATAATGTACTTGTATATCGCTAAAGAAATGAGGTTTTTTATGAATACATCTAAATTATTTACAATAGAATCAAACCTGAGTAAAGAAGATTATAGATATTTTCTGTACATATCAACATTTTTCAAAGATAAATTTGCTATTTTCAAGATGATTTTATTGCTTTTTTCTATATCTATGTTTTGTATATGTGGTGAAGGCTCTTTCTCTTTAAAAAGTTTCTTTATTATATTTTTATTATTATCATTTATATTTATATCTCTGATACTTATTCGTATTGAATCAAGAATTAATAAAAGGATTAAAACTGATGCTACTGGGATATTTAATACTCAAGAAACATTAGATTTTTATAATGATTTTATAGTAGTTAATAATTCAGTATTTGAAGGTGAAATAAAAATCAAATATAACCAGATTTATAAAGTATTTGAGTCTAATCATTACTTTATTACTTATTTTAATATTAATCAAGCTACATTAATAAATAAAACAAATCTAGATACTGATACTATAAATAATTTAAGAAATCTATATAAAGATAATTTAAAGGATAAATATATAAATCTAAAAATCTAGCATACATACACTTTATACATATAGTTCATTTGCAATAAAAATTTAATTAGCAAAAAGCTACCTCAATATTGAGGTAGCTTTTCATATTTTTGTAAATTATATTTACATCATTCCTGGCATTCCTGCTCCCATTCCTGGCATTGGGGCATCATTTTCTGGAAGGTCTGCAACAGCAGCCTCAGTAGTTAAAAATACTCCAGCTATAGAAGAAGCATTTTGTAATGCACTTCTAGTAACTTTAGTTGGATCAACTATACCAGTTTCTATCATATTTACATATCTTTCATTTAAAGCATCAAATCCGACTTCAGCCTCTTCATTTATTACCTTTTGTATTATTACAGCACCTTCAAGACCGGCATTTATAGCTATTTGTCTTAATGGTTCTTCTAATGATTTTCTTATTATTTTAGCACCTAATTGTACTTCACCTTCTAGTGTCTCTATTAACTTATCTACAACTGGTATAACACTTACTAATGCAGTACCACCACCAGCAACTATACCTTCTTCTACAGCCGCTCTTGTAGCGTTAAGTGCATCTTCTATTCTTAATTTTCTTTCTTTCATTTCAACTTCTGTAGCAGCTCCAACCTTTATTACAGCTACTCCACCAGCAAGTTTAGCTAATCTTTCCATTAACTTTTCTGTATCAAATTCAGAAGTAGTTTCTTCTACTTGATGTTTTATTTGATTAACTCTGTTTTCTATAGCTACCTTATCACCAAATCCATCTACTATTGTAGTACTTTCTTTAGTAACTTTTACAGAACCAGCTCTACCTAACATAGTTAAGTCAGCTTCTTTTAGGTCATATCCTAATTCGTCAGATATAACAGTTCCTCCTGTAAGTATAGCTATATCTTCAAGCATCGCTTTTCTTCTATCTCCAAATCCTGGAGCCTTAACAGCAACAACTTCAAATGTTCCTCTTAATTTATTAACTACTAATGTAGATAATGCTTCTCCATCTACATCTTCAGCTATTATTAATAACTTCTTACCTTGTTGAACGATTTGCTCAAGAACTGGTAATATATCTTGTATATTAGATATTTTTCTATCTGTTATTAATATATATGGATCATTTAATACAGCTTCCATCTTATCTACATCTGTTACCATGTAAGCAGATACAAATCCTCTATCAAATTGCATACCTTCAACAGCATCTAATTCTGTATGCATAGTTTTAGATTCTTCAACTGTTATAACTCCATCTTTTCCTACTATTTCCATAGCTTCTGCTATTAACTTACCAACTTCTTCGTCTCCAGCAGATATAGAAGCAACTTGAGATATAGATTCTTTAGTTTCTATAGTTCTTGATTGTTTCTTTAATTCTTCAACTGCTACTTCAACAGCTTTTTGTATACCTTTTCTTAATAATACTGGGTTAGCTCCAGCAGTTACGTTTTTTAGTCCTTCTCTTATTATAGCTTGAGCAAGTACTGTTGCAGTTGTAGTACCATCTCCAGCTACGTCATTAGTCTTAGTGGCAACTTCTTTAACTAATTGAGCTCCCATATTTTCAAATCTATCTTCTAACTCTATTTCCTTAGCTATTGTAACACCATCATTAGTTATAAGAGGTGCACCAAATTTCTTATCTAATATAACATTTCTTCCTTTAGGTCCTAATGTAACCTTAACTGTATCTGCTAATTTGTTAACACCATTTTCTAAAGCTTTTCTTGAATCTTGTGCGAATTTTATTTCTTTAGCCATTTCTATCCCCTCCTATTATTATTCAACTACTGCTAGTATTTCACTTTGTCTTAATATTGTGTACTCTTGCCCATCTATTTTAACTTCTGTTCCTGCATATTTTTGGAATAAAACTTTATCTCCAACTTTTAATTCCATAACTATTTCTTTTCCGTCAACTATTCCACCTGGTCCTACTTCTAAAACTTCAGCCATTTGTGGCTTTTCTTTAGCAGCTCCTGGTAAAACTATACCACTTGCAGTTTTTTCTTCTGCTTCTAACATCTTAATAACTACTCTGTCAGCTAATGGTCTTATTTTCATATTTTTCCCTCCTAAATGAATTGTAAATATGTAAAAATTCTAATATTTGAAATATATTATAAACAAAATAATTGTTATCACTCTTTAGGTTAGAGTGCTAACAATTATTATAATATATTAACTTCCCATATTTTTCAATAGTTTTTGTTAAATTTTATAATATAGGCGAGAACAACCTAGCTATTGATTCTCTAACCTTTTTACCTAATTTTCGCTTAGAAAATTCATCTAATGTTAACTCTTCACTATTATTTAAATCCTCAAAAAAATCTTTATTCATTCTTTCCACAATTTTTTTGTCATATATAAATGCATTTATTTCAAAATTAAGCATAAAACTTCTTAAATCCATATTTGCAGACCCTGTAGATGCTATTTTATCATCTATTGTCATTATCTTAGAATGTATAAATCCCTTTGTATATAAATAGACTTTACCTCCTGACTTTAATATATCATCAAAGTATGAGTAAGAAGCATTGTTGACCATCTTATGATCAGCTATCTTTGGGAATACTATCCTTACATCAACTCCACTTAGCGCTGCACTTTTAAGTGCTATAAGTATACTTTCATCTGGTATAAAATAAGGCGTTTCTATATAAATACTTTTTTTAGCTTGGCAAATAGCTGAGAAATAAGCATATCGTATAGATTCCCAATCACTATCAGGTCCACTAGCTATTATTTGAACCATACTATTACCACATCTTTGAGGACTTGGGAAATATTTATCTTCTGTTATGATCTCTTTTGTTGTATAGTACCAATCTGTTAAAAATATCATTTGTAACATATACACTGAGGTTCCTTCTATTTTTATATGGGTATCTCTCCAGTATCCAAACTTTTTATTTTTACCCATATATTCATCACCTATATTTAGGCCGCCAGTGTATCCAATTTTTCCATCTATTATAGCTATCTTTCTATGATTTCTATAATTTAGCTTTCCACCTGTCAATGGAAATTTAGCTGGTAAGAATGCTACTATTTCTATTCCATTTTCCTTCATTTCATTAAAAAACTTTCTGTAAAACCAAAATCTCCAACATCCTACATCGTCATATAATATTCTTATCTTTACACCCTCATTGGATTTTTTGATTAATAAATCTTTTAATTCTCTTCCTATTTCACTATCTTTTATAATGAAGTACTCTAAATGTATATGATTTTTTGCATTTTTTATGTCTTCTAGAAGATTTTTAAATTTTTGATTTCCATCAATATATACACTTACTTTATTATTCGTCGTAAATGGAAGTTTTCCTGTATTAAGTAGTAAACTTATTACCCTTTTTTTGCTATAGTCTTCTATATTTTCATTTAATAATTGATTTGTATTAATTGTATTTTGTTCTGTATTTGCAATTTCCTCTATTCGCTCTAGATTTTCAAATACCTTTTCTTCTCTTATACTACTTGCTAGCTTTTGTGTTTTAAATAATTTCCTCTTCCTCATATTTCTCCCTAATATAGCATATATAACTAAACCTATTCCTGGAAGTAATATAAAAATGAGTAACCATGTAACAGTTCTAGCAGGATCTCTATTCTCAAGTATTATTGACATAGAAATAATCGCCCCAACAATATACGATATGGTTAAGTAGCTTAAAAACAAAAAAACTCCAATACTCATAATTTCTACCTCATCTTTATCTGCCTATACCAAGCTCCCTTGCATAATAGAATAAATATTGTTGTGCAAACCCAGCCAAATTGCCAAACTTATCAATAGCATAAGTTCTCATTTTAGGTAAACTCATATCTTCACTTACATAAAATTCTTGCATAACTCTTTTTACCCATACATCAACAGGGAAAGTATCATACTTTTGCATTCCAAATAAAGCTATACAGTCCGCTACCTTTGGCCCTACTCCATTAAATTTTTTTAATTCTTTTATGCAATCATCAGTACTTAAACTTGTATATCCAGATATATTTTCATTATCTTTTATTACATTTTCAGTTGTACTTTTTATGTATTTATCTCTAAACCCAGTCTGACATGCTCTTATTTCTTCTTGCGAAGCTTTGTTTAATTCTTCTGGTGTTGGAAAAGCATAATAATCCTTACCTCTATAATTTCCAATATAAGTTCCATAATTTCTTGATAGATTTTCTATTGCTTTTTGTATCATTGGGATCCTATTATTAGAAGATATTATAAATGAAATCAACATTTCCCATCCATCTTGTTTTAATATCCTTATACCATAACCAAACTCAGATGCCTTGTTTAAATGTTCATCCATGTTTTTTAAAGTATTTTTTATATCTGTGTAATTTGTTCCCAAATCAAAGTAATTATACCAAATCTCTTCAAAATCCTTTAAATTTGTATTATCTAAGTATATTTTATTGTCTTTTTCAGATACATTTATAACTCTACCTTTTGCAACTCCAGTATATGAGTTATCTGCTTCTTTATGCCATCTAAAGCATTGCCCACATTCAAATATATGCTTAGGATTAAAATCTGCTACACCTTCTAATATTACTGTATTATTTTCTTCATAAACCTTCATTTATATATACTCCTTTTTTATGATTATTCTTAATAATACTAATTTACCCATATTTTATATAAATTAAATCTTCTTATATTCTATCTATCAAATTTTTCCTAAAAATTCTAGAGTAGAATTTAAAATTTTTTTCTGATAAAATACAAAAGATATTATTTTTAGAAGGTGATTTCATATGAAAAATAGAGGAATATTTATTGCTATAGAGGGGCCTATCGGTGTTGGGAAAACTACTTTGGCAACTATACTTAATGAACATTTCGGTTATACTCTTCTTAGAGAAATTGTAGAAGAGAATCCTTTTTTATCAAAATTTTATACTGATATTAAAGAATATGCTTTACAAACAGAAGCATTTTTTCTATTTAATAGGGTAAAACAATTAGAAGATATAGAAAAAAATCAATTAAATAAGTCTCATGGAGTTGTTAGTGATTACCATATAATAAAAAATCTTATATTTGCTGGTATAACACTTGATAATAATCAATTCCATAGATATAAGCAAATGTACAATATATTTGTAAATGATTTACCTCAACCAGATATAGTTATCTACTTAAACTCTAATACAGATGTCTTAATGAAAAGGATAGCTATGAGAGATAGAAGCTTTGAAAGACAAATGGATAGAAATTATATACATGAGCTAAGCACAGAATATAAATATTATTTTAACCCTTTATCTATAAAGCATAACTTTGTAGGTAAAGAGCCATTAATAATTGAAATAGATAATTCAAACCTAGATTTCTTAAATAAAGAAGAAGATAGACAATTTATAATAGATAAAGTAGAAAATGCAATAAAGGCATTAGAAGGAGAAACAGCATGTTTAATTTAGTAAATCAATGTAATAAGCCTCTAAATAGGGACTTATTCATAACAGTGGCAGGAAATGTTGGTGCAGGAAAATCAACTTTAACAAAGATAATTGGTGAAAAATTAAATTTTGAAACTCATTTTGAAAAGGTTGCTGGAAATCCATACTTAGAAGATTTCTATAAAGATCAAAAAAAATGGGGATTCCACCTTCAGTTATATTTTTTAGCCCAAAGATTTAAACAACAAAAGGAAATAGACTGTAATGGGTTAAACAATATACAAGACAGAAGTATATATGAAGATGTAGAAATATTCGCTAGAAATTTATATGATAATGGGAAAATGACTAAAAGAGATTATATAACTTATAGGGATTTATTTAATGACATGGTTCCTCACCTTAGAAGACCTGACTTAATGATATACTTAGATGGTTCTATAGATACTATAGTTCATAGAATAGGGCTTAGAGGTCGTGAAATGGAAAAAGCGGTTGATATAGAATATTGGAAGAACCTTCACAACAGATATGAAAAATGGATAGCTGAATATGATCAATCACCTGTGCTATATGTAAATATAGATAAGGTAGATTTGGTAAATAACCCAGAGCATGTAGACATGTTATGCCATGAAATAAAGAGAATTTTAGGAATGTAGTATAAACTACATTCCTTTTTTATATGGACAATCTTTAGTGCAGTATATATTTAAAGTAAACTATTTGATAATATTTTAATAATATTAGACAATTCCATTTTACTTTCTGGTAAGTTTTCCTTAACACAAAATATATGTGATTTATCCATAATAATTATTGTAGGTTCTTTAGTCGGTTGTATTGCTGGTATTGTACTTTTAAAACTAGTCAATGATAAACCTTATGGTGTTTTTAAGGACTTTGCTCCAATAATATCTATCCTTTCAGTTATTATAGCTTATGAAATCGCAACTAAATTTAGTGGAAGTGGATATATGGCTTGCTTTATAGTTGGAATAATTACGGGTAATAAAAAAATTTCAAAATTTGGCTATCTCAAAAATCATACGATGCCGATTTTTATGTTGCTGAAACCCTCGGAACTTTATGTCGTATGGCTATATTCATTATTTTAGGTAGTCAAGTTGAATTAGTTGTATTATCAAAATATTTCCTACCATCATTATTAGTTGTTTTAGCATTTATTTTTATAATAAGACCAATCTGTGTTCTAATATGTGCTCTCCCAGACAGAAAAGCAATGTGGACAAAAAAAGAATTGTTATTTATGATGTGGGTGAGAGAAACCGGAGTTATACCTGCTGCACTTTGCGGTATAATTTCTACTATGAAAATCCCTGGTTACGAAATAATCTCTTCTATCACATTTATGGCTATCCTAGTTACTTTAATAGTTCAAGGTAGTACAACTAAGCTTCTAGCTAAAAAACTCGACTTATTGGAAGATAC
>ERZ1463036.32-NODE-32-length-33419-cov-115.946949_pt1 | contig 33419 bp, 25 predicted proteins | sample MGYA00564485_ERZ1463036 | MGnify/ENA primary metagenome ERZ1463036 (study PRJEB39244, sample SAMEA3635127) | Helicobacter pylori | study: EMG produced TPA metagenomics assembly of PRJEB11511 data set (Assembly of a 5300-year-old Helicobacter pylori... | reverse complement strand
TCGATGACTTCGGTTGCTTAAAGATTATTTAATCTAATAAATGTTATTCAGTTTTTAGAGTACTAACTCTAACTAAATAGATATTAATCTATGAAAGATTATGTGGTTATTACAGCAAAGAGGATACACCTGTTCCCATTCCGAACACAGAAGTTAAGCTCTTTAGCGCCGATGGTACTTGGTGGGAAGCTGCCTGGGAGAGTAGGACGTAGCCACGTAATCTTTTTTTTATAAAATTAGCTAGGTTATTTATTAACCTAGCTAATTTTATATTATCTTTAAATTTGTATAGGGAAAATTAGTGAAAAAGTTGAAAGCAGGACATAGAATTTATAATAAATAACTTATATGTGAATAAAATTTTAATATAAAATAAATAATTATATTATATATAATTATTTATTTTGGAGGATTTTATGTATAGAGTACAATTAAAATATTTAGATATTAATAGTGAAGAAAATCCAATAATGTTTGATTGTCAGTACTTTGATTTTGATAGTAACAAATATAATTTTAAAAATATAGTTATGAGTAATTTTATTATAAATGACTTAGAAGTAAGTAATGAGGATATAGCATTAATAAAAATAAAGTAATAAATGTGTAGTTTTAACTACACATTTATTACTTTATTTTAGGTTTTACATGAAATAAATAATTGAAATTAAATACATCGAAAGCGTGTTCTTCCATATGTTATAATTAATTTATAAAGGAAGGGATAGAATATGAATCTTATAATTAAAGATAACTTAAATGATAGAAGGATTGAAGATATAAAAGATAAATATATAAACTTTGTAAGTAAAAGTGATAACAAATCAAGTAAAGTTTTATTACTTGTACCAAATAATAAAATAAAATATAAATATGATAATTTATTCAAATTAGATTTTAGTGAAGAGATAAAATCAACTACCTATATATCATTTATATCAAAAGAAATAATTAAGTTTTGGCCTATAATTGATAAAAAATGTAATAGTATAATAAATCATAGAATTAAGCCTTCAATTATATCAAATAGCTTAAGTGATTATATAATAAATGAAATAGTTAAAGAAAAAAGAAATCTTGAGAATTATTTTCAAGATATTACTGCATCTAATAGAAATATATCAAGTAGTATATCTTACAATATAAATAAAGCAGCTCAAAGTTTAATGGACTTAAAGAGCATAGGTAATAAAATATATTATTCAAAATCAAACAGAGATAAGATAGATAGATTTTCATATACTCAGATGCAAGAAATAATAGATACTTATACAAATTTATTATTAGAAAATTCAATAGTAGATAATTCACTATTGATATATTTATATAACGAATATCTTTTAAAAGATGAGTATTACTTAAATGAATTAAAAAGGAATATAAATTATCTAATAGTAGATAGTTTAGAAAATTGTCCAGCATGCGAAGTAGATTTAATATCTAAATTACTAGATAGTGTATATGACTCACATATTTATATTAACGAAACTAAAGATTATGCATCTTTTAATAATGTAGATATGACTTACACAAAAAAAGAGATATTTAAAAAATGTAAGGTTATAGAAAATGACTATATTGAAGATGTAGATATAAAAAATTTAATCAATTTATCTAAAGATATAAATTTAAATCAAAGTAATCAATTATATAGCGAGATGGTAGTAGAGTCAATCAATAAAGTTATACAGCTTATAAAAAGTGGATATGAACCGAAAGATATAGCTATAATAAGTCCTGTAAATAGTACTATATTAGATTATCAAGTTAAAAATATTTTATTAGGAAACAAGGTAAATGTTTATAATACAAAAAAAGATAAACGAATTATTGATTATCCTTATGCACATGCATTAATGGTGGCTTCATGCATATTTTATGAATGCGAAGAATTATTAAATGAAGAAGATTATATATGTTTTATAAGTCTTTTATTAAATAAAAATAAGATTAAATCTTTAAAGATAGCAAGAGATAAATATACATGCAATGAATATATAGATTTACTAAATTATATTGAAGATAAAAAAGATAAAAATATAAGCATAGATGAGTTTTTAATTAAATTTTATATAGATAAGTTATTAAATCTTTCAAATGGAAAAGAAAATGCAAAGATTTGTAAAAAAATAATTCAAGAAAGTGAGAACTTTACAGATAATATAAGTTTATTAGGATTTGATAGAAATAAAACTAAAGAAAAGATTTTTATAGAGGCACTAAAAACAAGTATAAAAGATTATTACTCTCTATCTGAATTAGAGGAGTTTAGTGAAGAAAACTCTATAGTAATGACTACACCATATACTTATATATCACATAATATGAATCATCCTATACAAATATGGTTGGATATAGGAAGTAATATGTGGAGTATGAAATCTGAAAAAGAAATAAGTAATGTACAAGTACTTAAAAAATCTTTTGATAATAATCAAATTTATACTGAAGATATAGAAGAATTCTATAAGGAATACTATTTATACAATACAGTATATAATTTATTATTAAACACAAAGAAAGTATATGCATACAAAAGTGAATACACAGTAAATGGATATATACAAGAAGGACTTTTATATAGTCTGATTTTAAAGTTAATAAATAAAGGTGATTTCAATGAGTAAAATAAATTACAGAGAAGATCAAATACCTATAATTAATTATGAGAGAGGCACTATGGCAGTCCCAGCAGTTCCAGGGGCCGGAAAAACTTTCATAGTTACAAATTTAGTTGCTAAGTTAATAAAAGAAGGCATGAATAAACCTGGTAAAATACTTATACTTACATATATGAATAGTGCAGTTAATAATTTTAAGGGCAGAATAGCTAAGTTATTAGAAGAAAATGATATAAAAGAAACTAATTCCTATGAAGTTATGACTATACATAGCTTAGCCGTAAAGATAATAAAAGAAAAACCTGAAATAGTTATGTTAAATGAAGAGTTTAGCATAGTAGATGATTTAAAGAAAAGCATAATATTAAATGAATGTATAAACAATTTTAAAAATAATGGAGGCGAAAAAGCTTTCAATTTCTTTGTTAAAGAACAAAGAGATGATGAATGGAAAAATAGATGCCTAGAAGCATGGAATCAAGGTTTCTTTGATTTAGTAGTAAACTCTATAAGTGAGTTAAAGTATAAATATATTTCGCCTCAAAAACTAGAAAATATAATATTAAATGGACATAAAGGAATACTAAAGTGCATTTTACCTATATATAAAGAATATGATAGGAGATTAAAAAATAATGGACTTTTAGATTATGATGATATTTTAATACTTGCATATGAAGCACTTAGTAATGATGAAGATTTGAAAATTAAATTTCAAAATAGATATTCATATATATTTGAAGATGAGTGCCAAGATTCTAATGAACTTCAAGGAAAAATAATAAAATTAATATCAGAAAATAATAATAATCTAGTAAGAGTTGGTGATGTTAATCAGAGTATAAATGGAACTTTTTCTTCTTCAGACCCAATATTTTTTAAAAATTTTATGGAAGAAGCTGATAATTGTTACAAGATGGATATGTCCAACAGAAGCTCTAAAGATATTATAGAATTGGCAAATGAATTGGTAGAATTAATAACAAAAGATTTTTATTTAGATGATTGTAAAAGTGCTTTGGAGAAAATGGAAATTAGAACAGTTCCAAAAGGCAAAGGATATAAGGAAAATCCAAAGACAGATAAATACTTACTGAATGCAAAATGGTATGAAACTTGGGAAAAAGAAATATCTCAAACTGTTAAATTTGTAGAATATATAAAAAGAACAACTCCAGAAAAAAGTATAGGAATATTAGTTCCATTTAATAATCAAGTAAGAGAAGTAGCGGAGGTTTTAGAAAGTCATAATATAGAATTTGATGAGCTTGGCCCAAATTCATCTCATAAAAGAAAAGTCATAAATAGTATAGGATATATAGTTGATTTTTTAGCGCAGTGTGATGATGTTAATAAATTAGTAAATATATTTGATAAGATATATATTAATACAGATAATAAGATTGGAAAAGATGAGTTTTTATCTAAATTAAAAAGGTACGATGTTGAAGATATAATATACGATACAGATAATGTAATCAAAGATATTGTAATAGATAACAAAGATGAAATATATATTGATTTTATAAATGGTATAAGTAAAATTAAAAATATGTTAGATTACATATCAGTAAAATTAGATGAGCTAATTTTATTAATAGGAGAGAACTTAGATATAAGTTGTGAAGAAAAATCAATGGTATATTATGTAGCTTTTTATGTAAAGCATTTAACTTTAGATAATCCAAATACAAGTTTATATGATATAGGTAAAATTTTGTTAGATGATAGAAACAGAGTTTTCAACTATATAAGTGAGATTATATATGAAATAAATGGATATGAACCTAAACCTGGTGGGATTACTGTGTGTACTTATCATAAATCAAAAGGAATGGAATGGGATGTTGTATTTTTACTTGATTTAACTGAATTTAAATTTCCAGCAGATATAAATCAAAAATTCCAAGGTGAATTATGGTATTTAAAAGATAAGTATAAAAATCCAGTAGCGATTGCTAAATCAGAAGTAGAAGCTATTTTAACAGGAGAAAAACCAAAAGATTTTATGTATAAACATAAGGTAAATATAATAAATGAAAAAATAAGATTATTATATGTGGGTATAACTAGAGCAAAAGAGATGTTAATGTTATCTGGATACACTTATAAGGATAACAATTTAAATAAAAAGCAACAACAAAAGCCATCTTTTTATTTTAATAAGTTAGGTAGATTTATAAAAGAAAAAAGAGGTGAGTTAGTTGAATAAAAAACTAGATAATTTTTTATATAGTCAAAATTCTATAAATACATATAAGAACTGCCCTTTAAAATTTAAATTTAAATATATAGATAAGCTAAATTGGAAGCAAGATGATGAAGATAGCAGAGAATATTATGAAAATCTCAAATTAGGTACAGATTTTCATCTAATATGTGAACGATATTTTAGTAATATACCAACTGGAATAGAATATGCAGATAATAAAGAATTTAATATATGGATGGATAAAATAAAAAGACTTGTGCCTATAAAGAAGAATAAAACGTATCTTCCTGAATATGAAGTAAGATATAGGTTAGGAAATATTAATATACAAGCAAAATATGATTTAATAGTTTTAGATGAAAATAATATTTGCATATGGGACTGGAAAACAGAAAATAGAAAATTAGAATATAAAAGTGTTGAGGATAGGATTCAAACTTTAGTTTATCTATTTTTATGTGGTGAAGTTGTGAATAAAATACAGAACTTAAATTTAGAGTATGAGAATATAAGTATAAACTATTATCAACCAGAATATTACAACGAGCCAATAACTATTAGATATAGTGAAGAAAGACATAACAAAATTAAAAAACAAATAGAAGCTTATATAGATAATATAAGAAATACAAATTACGATGATGAGTGTAGTATAAAAAATACTAAGCATTGTAAGTTTTGTGAATTTAATAAGTTATGCAACAATGAAGATATAAACTATAGCATATTGGAGGATGAAATATATGAGTCTTAGGTTTATATTCGGAAGAAGTGGTAGCGGTAAAACAACATATTGTTTAAATGAGATATCAAAAAAGGTAAATGATGGAGACACCGCTCCTATAATATTATTAGTTCCGGAACAATATACATTTGAAAGTGAAAAAAGATTAAGTAAACATATAGAAAAGGACCCTTATCTTAGAGCAAGGGTTCTTAGTTTTAAAACATTAAGTAACATAGTATTTTCTCAAGTTGGGGGACTTACAGATATAAATATAAATGCTAGTGGTAGATCTATGATGATTTATAAAGCGTTAGATGAAGTTAGTAGTGACTTACAAATTTTTTCTAAAGCATCTAATCAACCAGGGTTTATAGGTACTATATCAGATATGATATCTGAATTTAAGCAGTATAGCATTACATCACAAGCTTTAGAAAATGTAGCAGGAGAAGTTAATAGTGAAACACTTAAGTTGAAATTACAAGATATAAGTAAAATTTATGATAATTATGAAAAAATATTACATGAAAACTATATAGACTCACAAGATTTATTAGCATCACTAGCAGATAAAATAGAAATGTGTAGCTATTTTGACAACGCAAAAATATATATAGATGAATTTACAGGATTTACACCTAATCAGTATAGAGTAATAAGAAGTTTACTATTAAAGGCATCTGAAGTTAATATAACTTTAACTTTAGATAATAATTTAGTAAAAACCTACAATAAAAAAGATGTGTTTTCCCGTACTAAATTTACAGAAGAAAAGCTAAGAAAATTATGCTTAGAGTCTGGAATTAATATAAAACCTGATATAAGTTTAAATGCAACTAAAATAAAAAGATTTAATGGGAATGAAGAGTTAGAACACCTAGAAAAAAATTATTTCTCGTATCCTTATAAAGTTTATGAAGATGAAACTAAAAGTATAGCTATAAAGGAATTTAGTAATTTATATTCAGAAGTAGAGCAAATAGCAAAAGAAATAGTATTTTTAGTAAGAGAGAAAGGTATTAGATATAGAGATATAACTGTAGCAACCAGAGATTTAAATAGATATGACTTTTTAGTACAGTCAATATTTAAAGAATATGAAATACCAAATTTTATAGATAATAAAACAGAAGCTAAAAGCAATCCTATTATAGTTTTAATAATATCAGCACTAGAAATGCAAAGTAGAAGATATAATTATGAAACAATGTTTAGGTATATAAAAAGTGGTTTGTTAGGAATAGATATTGAAGATATAAGTTTACTTGAAAATTATGTTTTGGCAAATGGTATAAGAGGAAAGAAATGGTTTGAAGAGAAGTGGAATTACAGAGTAAATCATAGGTTAAATGACGAGGAAAATGAATACGAGATAGAAATTATAGAAAGAGTTAATGAAATAAGAAAATTAATAATAAATCCTATAGTTAAACTACAAGAAAAAATAAAAGGTAAAAATAAAGCCAAAGATATATGTAAGTATATATATGAATTTTTAATAGATATTAATATGCCAGATACTATAAAGAATATGATAGATAATTTTAAATCAAATAATGAGATAGATTTAGCTAATCAATATTCTCAGGTTTGGGAAATAGTAGTTGATATATTAGATCAAATTGTTGAAATCATGGGAGAAGATACAATAAGTTTAGATAAATTTATTAAAGTAATAAGTATAGGGTTTGATGAATATGAGTTGGCTACAGTTCCTCCAAACTTAGATCAAGTTTTAGTAAGTAGTGTTGATAGAATGAAAAATCCAAATACTAAACATTTATATCTAATGGGAACTACAGATGGGATATTTCCATTAATATCAAAAGATGATGGGATATTAAATGATAAAGATAGAGAAAATCTAGAAAACAGTGGTGTTGAAGTAGATATAGATAGTAAGACAAAAACGTTTGAAGAACAATTTTTAGTGTATAAAGCATTGACATCAACAACAAACTCTCTAACAATAACTTATCCTATAGCTGATCATGAAGGAAAAACTTTAAGACCATCTGTAATAGTTTCTAGACTTAAAAAGATTTTCAAAAATATTAAGAATGAAAGCTATTTAAGTGATAGAATTTATGACACTAGTGAAGATATAGTTGAAAATATAACTACAAAAGCACCAGTTTTTAATGAACTTATAAAATCTATAAAAGATTTTGAAGAAAATAAAGATATAAATCCTGTATGGCTAGATTTATATAAATATTATATACAAAATGAAGATTATCATATTAGAGCTAAAAACATAGTGGACGGACTAAATTATACTAATCAAGTTAAGAAGGTAGAAAGTGAGAAGATAAGAGAATTATATAATAATAAATTATTTAGTGTATCAAGACTTGAAAAATATGCTCAATGCCCATTTGCATATTTTATTCAATACGGTCTTAAAGCAAAAGAAAGAAAAGAGTTTGAGTTTACTCCACCTGATTTTGGGACTTTCGTTCATAATATATTAGACAAGTTTTCAAAACAATTATCTAAAGATAATTTAGATTGGAGAGAAATAACTCCAGAGTATATAGTTGACAAAGTTACAATTATAGTGGATGAATTAATATCAAAAATACCTGGATATATACTAGAAAGTTCATCAAGATATAAATATCTATCTTATAGATTAAGAAATATGCTTATATTTGCAATATCTATAATCAGTGAACAGATAAAAAAAGGATCTTTTGACCCTACAGATTATGAAGTTGAGTTTGGTGTAAAAGGAAAATATCCTCCGATTAAAATAGTTTTAGATAATGGAGAAGAGATAAACTTAATAGGTCAAATAGATAGAGTAGATATGCTAGAAGAAGGACAGGAAAAATACATAAGGATAGTAGATTACAAGTCAGGTAATAAAAATATAAGTCTTACAGATGTGTATTATGGATTGCAACTTCAATTATTGGTATATTTAGATGCAATATTAGAAAGTTCAAAATATAATGATGGAAATTTAAATCCTGCAGCAATACTTTATTTTAAAATAGATGACCCTATAATAAAAACTAATGAAGATATGGAAGATGATAGTATAAGAGAAGAGATATTAAAACAACTTAAAATGAAAGGTTTGGTATTAAAAGATAGCAATGTAATTAGAAAAATGGATAATACATTGCCAGAAGGGGATAAAGGAACGTCTCTAGTAGTACCTGCCTCTATAAATAAAGATGGAACAATATCAAAGACTACTTCTGGAGTAAATCAAGAGGAATTTAATGTACTTAGAAAGTACGTAAAACATACTATAAAAGAATTAAGCAAAGATATGCTTGATGGAAATATAGGTATAAATCCATATAAATCTAAAGAATCAACATCTTGTGATTTTTGTAGTTTCTCATCAATATGTCAATTTGACAGTACATTTAAGGATAATAACTATAGAATTATAAATAAAAAAAGTCAAGATGAAATAATAAATAAAATGAGAGGAGAGGTTGAGTAGATGAGTTCTCCTAAATGGACAGATGAACAACAAGCTGTTATAGATAGTAGAAATTGTAATTTACTTGTAGCAGCAGCTGCAGGTTCAGGAAAAACAGCAGTACTAGTTGAACGTATAATACAAATAATAACAGACGTTGAAAATCCAGTAGATATAGATAAACTGTTAGTAGTTACATTTACAAATGCAGCAGCCTCAGAGATGCGAGAGCGTGTAGGCGATGCTATAGCTAAAGCATTAGATAAAAATCCTGAAAATAGTCATTTACAAAATCAATTGGTACTTTTAAATAGAGCAAGTATTACAACTATACATTCATTTTGCTTAGATGTAATAAAATCAAATTTTCATAAGATAAATATAGACCCTAATTTTAGGATAGGGGACCAAACAGAATGTTCTCTTTTAAAACAGGAATCAATTGAGGAAGTTTTTGAAGAGTATTATGAAGCTAAAGATATAGGATTTTTAAATTTAGTAGAAAGTTATGCTGAAAAAAGAGGAGATAAAGAATTACAAGAAATTATTTTATCTATATATAACTTTGCTATGGCTTCACCTTATCCTAAAAAATGGTTATATGATTCTGTTGAACTATTTAATATAGATGATAATTTTAATTTTTCAAACTCTATATGGGCAGAGTCTATATTAGATAATGTTAATATAGAGATAAAAGGAATAGAATCTAGCATGAGAAAAGCTATAGATTATGTAGATGGAATAGAAGAATTAGAAAGTTATAAAGAAAAACTTAATATAGAATACTCTAAGATATTAGAAATATTAAATGCTTGTAATGAAGGATGGGATAAAGCGTATTACTATATGAGTAATATGCAATTTGAAAACTTTTCAAAGGGAGTAAAAAGACTTTCAAAGGATACTCCAGAATATATAAAACAAGCAAGAGAGAGTGCTAAATCTATAAGAGATAAAAATAAAAAATCTTTAGAAAGTATAATAGGATCTACCTTTTATAAGAGTAATAGTCAAGTTTGCCATGAGATAAAATATTTATATCCAGTTGTAAAGTCTATTTCAGATTTGGTAATATCTTTTGAGGAAAAGTATCAAGAAAAGAAAAAAGAAAAAGGGATTATAGATTTTAGTGATATAGAGCACTTTGCTCTAGATATTTTAACTGACAAAGATGAAGAAGGAAATGTTATTCCTTCAGATGTAGCTAAAATATATATAGATAGATTTTCAGAAATATTTATAGATGAATATCAAGACAGTAATTTAGTACAAGAAGTTTTATTAAGTACAATTGCTAAAGTTGAAAATCCAAATAGATTTATGGTTGGGGATGTTAAACAAAGTATATATAGATTTAGACAAGCTAAACCTGAAATATTTCTTGAAAAGTATGCTAATTATGATACTGAAGAAGGTAGCAGAAATAGAAAAATAATGCTTTACAAGAATTTTAGAAGTAGAAAAGAAGTAGTGGATTCAGCTAACTATATATTTGAAAATATAATGAGTAGAAATATAGGAGAGATTGAATATAATGAAAATGAACGTCTAAATTTAGGTGCAAGTTTTAAAGAATGTGAAGAAGAAAATGCTATAGTTGGTGGAGCTACAGAAATACATTTAATGCAAAAGTCTAGTAAGGTTGAAGAAAGTTCTGATGAGGAAGAAGAGAGAGAAGAAATAGATAATATACAATTAGAATCTAGGATGATAGGAAAGATAATAAAAGACTTGATAAAACCTAATAAAAATGGACAAGTAATGAAAGTTTATGATAAAAAACTAAATTCATATAGAGCTGTAGATTTTAAGGATATAGTAATTTTATTAAGAGCAACATCAAGTTGGGCACCAGTTTTTGTTGATGAATTAATGAATATGGATATACCGACATATGCAGATACAGGAATAGGGTATTTTGATACAATAGAGATAAAAACTATTCTTTCACTACTTCAAATAATAGACAACCCAATGCAAGATATACCTCTTATTGCAGCACTAAAATCACCTATGTTTGGATTCACGCCAGAGGAACTTATCGATATAAGGATAGAAGATAGACAGAAAAGTTTTTATGAAGTATTAAAATTAACTTGTGAAAAGGGTAATGAATTAAGTAATAAAGTTAAATATTTTATAGATAAGTTAGAAGATTTTAAAGAAAAATCGTTATATATGAGCACTGATGAATTTTTATGGTATTTATATATAGAGACTGGATATTATGCGTATGTAGGAGCTCTTCCAGCTGGAACTCAAAGACAAGCAAACTTAAAGGTTTTATTTGAAAGAGCTAAGCAATTTGAATCAACAAGTTTTAAAGGCTTATTTAACTTTATAAACTTTATAAAAAAATTAAAACGCTCAAATTCTGATATGGGAAGTGCTAAGACATTAGGAGAAAATGCTAATGTAGTTAGAATAATGAGTATACACAAGAGTAAAGGACTAGAATTCCCTGTAGTTATATGTGCGGGTATGGGTAAAAATTTCAATACACAAGATTTTAAAAAGAATATTTTATATCACCATAAATTAGGATATGGACCTCAACTTGTAGATTACAATAGAAAAATATCTTATCCAAGTATCGCAAAAGAAGCATTAAAAACTATTATAAATATGGAAAATTTATCTGAAGAAATGAGAGTTTTATATGTTGCATTTACAAGGCCAAAAGAAAAATTAATTATAACTGGTTCAATAAAGGATATAGATTCTAGTATAAAAAGATGGGGCGAAGATATAGAAAATATTGGTCCAGTTTCAGAATATCATGTTTTAAAAGGAAAAAATTTCTTAGATTGGATAATGCCGGCAGTTTTAAAACATAAAAATTTAAGTAATATAAGAGAGCTAGTAAATCTAGAAACTAGTGCTTTTAACGAACATGAATCAAAATGGGAAGCAAGAGTGTGGGATAAAAGTGATGTATTGATAGAAAAAGAAGATATTGAGGATGAGGAAACCATAGACTCTATACTATTAAATATGGATTTAGATAAAGATAACAGTGATTACTTTGGCTTAATAAGTAATAAATTAGATTATAAATACCCATTTATAGAATCTGTAAATAGAGCAGGAACAATATCTGTTACTGAAATTAAAAGATTAGAAAGTCAATTGGAGGAAGATTATATTTCTAAAGAGTTAATAAGTAAACCAACAGAAATAAAAACTCCACTTTTTATACAAGAAAGTGAAAGTAAAGATAAAATTACAGCAGCCCAAAAAGGTACTATAATGCATTTATTTATGCAAATTGTAGATTTAAGTAAGATAAGTAATTTAAATGACATAAAAGAAGAAATAAATTTAGCAGTTAAAAAGAATATTTTAACTCAAACTCAAGCAGATACTATAAATCCATATAAAGTATTAAAATTTTTCAAATCTAATTTAGGAAAAAGAATGCTAAAAGCTCCATTTTTAAAAAGAGAGCAAGCTTTTTATCTACAAATTGCTATTAGAGATATATTTGAAGCTGAAGGTGAATTTAAACATATAGTCAATGATGATACTTTAATGGTCAGAGGTATAATAGATGCTTATTTTGAAGAAGATGGTGAAATAGTTATAGTAGACTATAAAACTGATTTTGTAAATGAAGAAAACAAAAATGAAGTTATAAATAGATATACAAAACAACTTGAAATATATAGTAAAGCTTTAAATCAACTAACAGGAAAAAATATAAAGGAAGTATATATATATTTATTTGGGTTAGAGGAAGAAATACTTTATAAACTGTAGGAGGAATATTATGAGGTTTATACATACATCAGATTGGCATCTAGGTAAAAGTCTAGAAGGTCATTCAAGATTGGCTGAGCAAGAAAAGTTTTGTAAAGATTTTATTGATTTGGTTAATGAAAATGATATAGATATGGTTATTATTGCTGGAGATATATATGATACATCTAACCCTCCGGCACAGGCTGAAAAGTTATTTTATAAAACAGTAAGTGAATTATCTCAAAATGGAAAAAGATGTGTGCTTATTATAGCTGGAAATCATGATAACCCAGAAAGATTATCAGCAGCAAGTCCATTAGCTCATGAACAGGGAATAATAATTTTAGGTATGCCAAATAGTTATACACAACCTTATAAGTACAATGGATTTGAGATAGTTTTTAGTGAAGAAGGAGTTTTAGAATTAAAAATAAAGGATGAGAGTGTAGTCATATCTACACTTCCTTATCCAAGTGAAAAAAGATTAAATGAAGTTTTAGTAAAAAGTACAGATGATAAAGATAAACAACAAACTTATACTGAAAAAATTGGTGAAATCTTTAAATTAACAACTAAAAGATTTAAAGAAGATACCATAAATATAGCAGTATCACATTTATTTGTTTTAGGAGGAGAGACCACAGATTCTGAAAGGCCTATAGAATTAGGAGGAAGTCTTATTGTAAATACTAAGGATTTACCTCAAAATGCTCAGTATATAGCTCTGGGACATTTACATAAACCACAAAAAGTATCAGAAAGACTTAATGCATATTATTCAGGATCTCCTCTTCAATATAGTAAAGATGAAAGAAGTTATAGTAAAGGAGCTAATATAGTTGATATAAAAGCAGGTGAAAAACCAAAAATAAATCAAATATATTTTAAAAATTATAAACCAATAGAAGTATTTAAGTGTAGTGGAATAGAGGAAGCTTTAAAAATATGTGAAGAAAATAAAGATAGGGATATATGGTCTTATTTTGAAATAAAGACAGAAGAAGTATTATCACAATCAGACATAAAAAAGATGAAAGATACACTAAAAGATATTATAGAAATTAGACCTATAATTGCATCTAATGAACAAGAAGAAGTTATTGATATGAAAGAAAAATCTATGGGAGAACTTTTTAAAGAATTTTATTCTTTTAGTAGAGGGGTTGAACCTAAGGGGGAACTAATGGATTTATTTTTAGATATAGTAAGTGAAGAGGGTGAGGACATAAATGAGGCCAATTAAATTAAAATTAAGTGGATTAAATAGTTATGTAGATAATCAAGTTATAGATTTTGAAAAATTAACAGAAAGAGGTTTATTTGGAATATTTGGACCAACAGGTAGTGGTAAATCGACAATATTAGATGCTATAACTATGGCTATGTATGGTAATATACCAAGAAACACTAAAGAGTATATAAATAGTGCTAGTGACAAAGCTAATATATCTTATGAATTTGAAATAGGAAGTAAAGATTTTAAAAGAAGGTATATAGTGGATAGAACTATAAAAAGAACTAAAACAGGGGGTATATTGACTAGTCATTGCAGATTAGTTGAAATACACAATGATGAACAAAGTACTGTTTTAGCTGATAAATCAACTGAAGTTAATAAAAAAATTTCTGAAGTAGTGGGACTTACAGCTGACGATTTTACAAGATCAGTTGTTTTGCCACAAGGAAAATTTAATGATTTTTTAAAGTTAACAGGATCTGAAAGAAGAAATATGCTTGAGAGAATCTTTGGACTAGAAAAGTATGGTCGAATGTTAATTGATAAAGTAAGACAAAGAAAAAGTGAAGAAAATAAAAATTTACTTATCTTAAATACCAAACTAGGTGGATATGAAGGAATATCGGAAGAAGAATATAAAAATGTATTAAATGAATTAAAAGAATTAAATTTAAGTGAAAGTAAATATAAAGAAGAATTAAAAGACATAGAATTAAAATTTGAAAAGTGTAAAGATATATATGAAAAGCAATTAGAACTTGAAAAATATGAACTTGAAAAAAAAGAAATAGATTTAAAATCAAAAGAAATAGAAGAAAAAGAAAATAAACTAGAAGATGCATATAAAGCAGAAAAAATTAAACCTTATATAGAAAATATAAGTTCTTTAGAAAAAAGCATAGATAAAGATAAATGCATTGTAAAAGATATAGACAATATACTTAATATTGAGAAACAAGAACTTATATTAATTCAAAAACAATATGAAGAAATAAAAAATAAAAAAGATACAGAATTACCTAGATTAAGTGAAAAAAAAGTAAAACTTGAAAGAGCTATAGAACTTGAATCTCAAGTAGAAGAATTAGATAAGGAACTTTTAATATTAAGAGCTGATTATAAAAAACTAATAATTGAAAAAGAAAGTTTAGATAAATCTAAAATAGAATTAAACTCAAGCAAACTATCTATTGAAAGATATATTAATGAATTAGAAACAAAAAGTAAAGATTTACGAATTTCTGCAGATTTCAAACAAAAAGTATTTTTAGCTTATGATACTGAAAAAGAATATGAAGTATTAGATACCCAAATTAAAAAAAACATAGAAAAAAGAGATATATTAAAAAAAGAACTTTCAGAAAAAGAATTTGATTTTAGAAAATCAAAAAAACATAAAGATGATATAAACAAAGACTTAGAAGAAGCGATAAAAAAACAAGAAACTATAAATAATAAATGCCCAGGAGATAATGATAATATAATAAAAAATAATGAGTCTTTAGCAATTCTTAGAAATAAAATAGAAATTTTAAAAGATTGTAAAGATAGAAAAAAAATAGTAAAAGATGAATTAAATACAATAGAAGAACAAAAATTTAAAGTAGAAAGAGAAATAAACTCAATAGAAGATAAACTAGAAAGAAAATCTAAAGAAATAGAAGATTTAGAAAAAGAGTTAAATAATTTAAGATATATTAACTTAGCCAATGAACTAAGAAAGGAATTAAAAGAGAATACTCCTTGTCCAGTTTGTGGATCTACTCATCATGTGAAATTTGATTTAACTAATACATCAAGTCAAGTTGAGTATACAAGTTCAAAATTAGAAAACTATAAATTAGAAGAAAAATCATTAAAATCTAATTTAGATAAATATAATATAAAAAATAGTTCTATAAAATCAGCATATCAAATTAAAGAAAAAGAGTTAAAAGAATTAAATTTAAAAATTGGAAATGATAATGTAGATGAACTATCTAGGAAATATGATGAAGAGAAAAGAAAGCTTGATAGTTTAAAAGTTAATGTAGAATTATGGAGAAAAGATAAAGAAGATATAGATAAAAAAGTTGTGCAATTAAAAGAAAATAAATATGAAATAGAAAAAGAATATATAAAATTGGATGAATATATACAAAGCACAAAAAAAGCTCTAGAAAATATAAATAAAGATATAGATGAAATAGAAAATAAGCATAATGTTACAAAAGATAAGTATTTAAATTTAAAAAGTATACTAAAGATAAATGATATAAGATCTAAAGTAAATGAAATAAATAATAATGAAAAGATACTAGAGGACGTAGATAAAAAATTAGATCAAAAGCAAAAAGAAAAAAGTGAGAGTATAGAAAAACTTGAATTAATACAAAAACAGATTCATGAAAAAGATTTAGAATCATCTAGGCTTAAAGATTTAGGTCAAGAAAAGAAAAAGATAAGAGATGAAAAGTATAATGAGTTAATAACTACAACAAAAGGTAAATCTGCAAAAATTATACTAGAAGATGTTGAAGTTACTATTAATGATATAATAAATCAAGAAAGTTGCTTAAATCTAAAAAAAGATGATAAATTAAAGAGTATAGAAGAACATCTAGCACAAAAAAATAATATAGAAGGAAGTTTAAAGAACTCTAAAGAACAATATGAAAATCAACAAATGATATTAAATAATTTATTGAAGGAATATAAATTTGAATCGATTTATGCAGTAAAAAGATGTATATTAGATGAAAAATACATTAATAAATTGAAAGATGAAATATCAGATTATAAGGAAAAAAGTAGTAGAATAAAATCAAAGATAAAAGATTTAAAAGGAAAAATAGGAAAAAATTATGTAACTAAAGAAAGTTATGATGAATTAAAGCAAAGTATATCTGATATTAAGATTAAGATTGAGAATATAAATTCAAATAAGGGTGCAAAACAATTACATGCAAATAATTTAAAAGAAGCTTTAGATAAAATAGAAGACATAAACAAAGAATTTAAAAAGGTTCAGCATAAAGTAGATTTATTAGAAGACCTAGATAAAGTTATACAAGGAAATAAGTTGGTTGAATATGTATCAACAAGCCAATTAAAATATATAGCAATAGAAGCTTCTAAGAGATTAAAGGATATAACTAAAGGTAGATATGCATTAGAAATTGATTCAACTTTAAATTTTGTAATGAGAGATGATTTCAACGGTGGAATAAGAAGAAGTGTTGATACTTTATCTGGAGGGGAAACTTTTTTAACATCACTATCTTTAGCATTAGCATTATCATCACAAATACAACTTAAAGGAAGTGCTCCACTTGAATTTTTCTTTTTAGATGAAGGTTTTGGATCTTTAGACAGTGAACTTTTAGAAATTGTTATGAATTCTTTAGAAAGACTTCATAGTGATAGACTAAGTGTTGGTATAATAAGTCATGTTGAAGAGCTAAAAAATAGAGTACCGGTGAAATTAATAGTTAGTCCAAGTGAAGCTGGAAATGGTTCAAAAGTTAAAATAGAATATAGTTAAAAATAAAAAATACAATGTGTTTAAGATGAACTTAAACCATTGTATTTTTTATTATTAGGGGGAGAGATATATTTATATTTTTTCGTATATTATAATTATTTACAAATTACAATTTTATATTCATTTAAATTAAAAATAAATAAAAAAATCACCTATACAAGGGGGGTATAGGTGATAAATAAGGGGGGATAGAAATTATCTATTTTCCGATCATATTTGAATTATTAACAAGTATTTTAATATTATTCATATATATTAAATCTTGTTTTTTTAAGAAAGATGATTTTTTATCTTTCTTAATGTCATTATATGCATAAAAATAATATTTGTTACTATTTAAAATAAGGATTTATAAATATTTGTTATTAATATTATATTTATTTAAGTAAAAATAATATTAAGGTTCTTCAAATCACATTCTATTGATATAAGGATATACGTTGTGTGAGTGTAATTTTTTATAGTTTATATGTTATATTTACATTAAATTTTATTAAGTTTTTTAAGTTTATTAAATTATATAATATTTACTTTACATATGAGTAGATATAAAAAATATATTATATATGATAATTTTATTTCTAAATGAACAATATAATATATATAATTAATTAATCTAAAAATTTTTATTTAGGTATTTGATTAAAGCTTGATTGATAGTGGTATGTATTTAATGTTATTTCCAAATTTTTAAACATTATGATATAATTATATGAAAAGAATAAATTAGGAGTGTGGTAAAAATTGGGTTCGACCGAGGGTAGTATTATTATTCAGTTAGTGATATTAGGAGTATTGCTTATAGCTTCAGGATTCTTCTCAGCATCTGAAACAGCTTTAATGTCACTTAGTAAAATAAGAATTAGGCATATGCAAGAAGAAAAAGTTAAGGGAGCTAATTTAGTAAGTAAGTTAACAGAAGACTCAGGGAAGCTTTTAAGTTCTATACTAGTTGGAAATAATATAGTTAATATTGCAGCTACATCTTTATCTACATCATTATTTATAACTATATTAAATGGAAGACCAGAAGCTGTTCCAGTCGCTACTGCAGTAATGACTATTTTAGTTTTAATATTTGGAGAAATAACTCCAAAAACAATAGCTGCTAACAACTCAGAGAAAGTAGCTATATTAGTTTCTAAACCTATAAAATTAATAATATTAATTTTAAAACCTATAGTATGGGTGTTTAATATTATTACAAAAGTTATATTTAAATTATTTGGGATACAAAGTAATATGGGACAACCATATATTACTGAAGAAGAATTAAAAACAATGGTTAATGTAGGTCACGAAGAAGGCGTTTTAGAAATAGAAGAAAGACAAATAATAAATAATGTATTTCAATTTGGAGATATGCAAGCCAAAGAAGCTATGGTTCAAAGATTAGATATGGTTTGTATAAATGCACAAGATAGTTATGAAGAGGTAATAAATATATTTAAAGAAGAACAATTTAGTAGAATGCCTGTTTATGAGGAATCTGTGGATGATATAATTGGAATAGTTAATATAAAAGATATAGTATTTTTAAGTGAATCAGAAATAAATGAATTTGACATAAAAAAACATGTAAGAGAAGCATTTTTCACTTATGAATTCAAAAAAATAACAGAGTTACTTGAAGAAATGAAAAAAGATAAAAGTCAAATGGCTATAGTCGTAGATGAATATGGAGGAACTTCTGGTCTTATAACTATAGAAGATTTAGTTGAAGAAATAGTTGGAGAAATAGAAGATGAGTACGATGAAGATGATGAAGATATTCAAGTAATAAAAGAAGATGAATTTATAGTAGATGGTAGTAAAAAAATAGCAGAAGTTAACGAACTTATAGGAACAAATTTAGAGTCAGAAGAATTTGATTCTATAGGAGGGTTTATAATCGGTTATTTAAAAAGATTACCTGAAGAAAATGAAGTTATAGAAGTTGATAATGTGAAATTTTGCATAGAAAGTTTAGATAAAAATAGAATAAAGAAAATAAGAGTGTTCACATAAGGTACTATTTATAGTACCTTTTTTAATATCAAATAATATATAAAATTTCAAAATTTAACAATTTTTAGAAAGATTACTTTGGGTTATTTTACATGAATAATTTTAAAAAAATTTTGATAGAATTTTTTAGAAGCACTGGAAAACCTATATTTTTTTAATAACACTATATTTGATAAATTTTGGAGAAAGTATTATAATTAAAACGTATTCCTTTAACTTTAAAGATGGAGGTACAAAATATAATTTAAATAAATATAAATATTGGAGGAAAATTTGCCATGAGAGAAAGAGTACTTGAAAGATTTTTAAAATATGTAACATTTGATACAACAGCAGATCCTAAAAACTCAAACTGCCCATCAAGCGAAGGACAAAGAGTATTTGCTAAATACATAGTTGAAGAATTAAAGGCATTAGGTCTTGAAGATGCTAATGTTGATGAAAATAGTTATGTTATGGCTACATTAAAAGGAAATGTAGAAGGAGTTCCTACTATAGGATTTATATCTCATTTAGATACAGCTCCAGATGTAACAGGTAAAAATGTTAAGCCAAGAATAGTTAAAAACTATGATGGTAAAGACATAGTTTTAAATGAAGAGTTAAATGTAGTAACTTCTCCTAAAGATTATCCAGAAATGGAAACTTTAATAGGTGAAGATGTAATAGTTACAGATGGTACTACTTTATTAGGAGCAGATGACAAAGCTGGTATAGCTGAGATAGTAACTGCTATAGAATATTTAATAAATAATCCAGAAATAAAACATGGAGATATAAAAATAGGATTTACTCCAGATGAAGAAGTTGGTAGAGGAGCAGATTTATTTGATGTTGAAAAATTTGGAGCAAAATATGCATATACTATAGATGGTGGAATACTTGGAGAACTTCAATACGAAAACTTCAATGCAGCAGCAGCTACTATAACTATACAAGGAAGAAATGTACATCCAGGTAGTGCAAAGAATAAATTAGTTAATGCGCTACATATAGCAGCAGAAATATCTGAAATGTTCCCAGCAAGTGAAAGACCTGAGACTACTGAAGGATATGAAGGATTCTATCATTTAAATGATATAAATGGAAATGTTGAAAAAGCTTCTATGATTTATATAATAAGAGATCATGATAATGCTAAATTTGAACAAAGAAAAGAGTTTATGAAATCTGTAATAGAAAAAATAAATGAAAAATATGAAGGAAGAGTAACTCTAGACTTAAAAGACCAATATTACAATATGAAAGAAAAAGTAGAGCCAGTTAAGTTTGTAGTTGACATAGTTGAAAAATCTATGAAAGAAACTGACATAACTCCAATAATAGTACCTATAAGAGGAGGTACAGATGGAGCTAGATTATCATTTATGGGATTACCTTGTCCAAATATATTTACAGGTGGATTAAACTTCCATAGTAAAAATGAATGTATACCAGTTTCAGCAATGGAAAAAGGAGCTAAATTAATAGTTAGAATAGCTGAGAATTATACAAACTTAAAATAAATATAAAAAATGAACTCTAAATAGAGTTCATTTTTTATATTTTAATTAATAAATAATTATTATAAATTTATAACCTCATTAGTATTTATATCTATTAAGTTTATATCTAAATCTAATTCGTCATGAGTCTGAATTATATCTATGGTTGCAACTGAGTGAGATCCATCTTTTGGAATAGATGTACTTCCTGGGTTTATAACAATTAGATTTTCATCAACATACAATTCTTTTACATGAGTATGTCCAAGTATTAATATATCAGCATCCATAGATTTTGCTTTTTTGATAGTTTCTTCCTTAGAATCTACATACCCATGATTTATTAAAATTCTTGTTTCTCCAAATTGACTTAAGACATATGGGCCTTGGATAGGATGGTTTATAACCATTTGGTCAACGTCAGCATCACAATTTCCTCTAGCTATAAGTATATTATCTAATTCATTTATTTTAGATATTACTCCCTTAGGGTTATAACCTTTAGGTAAATCATTTCTAGGTCCATGATATAAAACATCACCAGCATGAAGTAAAATATCACAATCTGATAAAACTTCTAAAGCTTTTTCAAAATACACTAAACTACCATGAGTATCACTCATAACGCCTATTTTCATAAGAATACCTCCTAAAATTATAAAAATTTATCTGCAACTCTACTCCAAAATTCATAATTTACTAACCTGACTAATTTTATATTAACATCAGATGTTGTAATTGAAATATTTGTTATACTCTCAAGTCTATGTTCAACACCATCAACTACCACTAATAATGCATTTTCAAATCTATACTCAGGTAAAATACCTATAACAGCATCGTGAGGGAATATTATGCTTGAAGTAAAGCATCTATATGCATTAGTATTTATAGGATGTAGAGGAGTTAATTGCATTAGTTTTAGACTAGGATCTACTATGCTACCACCAGCAGCATAGTTATATGCAGTAGATCCAGTTGGTGTAGAGATTAATAGCCCATCTCCACTAAAGTTTTGAATATCCTTATTATTTACACTCAACTCTAGGTGTATGGTCCTGGATTTATCGCCTTTTATTACGACATCATTAACTGCATACATATCTATACAACTTCCTTTTGAACAAACTGTAGTTTGTATAAGGGAAATATCTTGCAATATAAAATTATTATTTATATAATCATCAATAAATTCATCAATAAAGTCAGGGTAAACATCAGTAAAAAATCCTAAGTGTCCAGTATTTATGCCTAAAATAGGAATTTCAGGATAATTAAAATCATGAACAGTTTTTAGGAAAGAACCATCGCCACCAATAGAGATTATAAGTTCTGAATTAATATCAAAATCATAGGTTACATAAAAACCAGCATTAATAAGTTTATCAGTTAAAATCTCTCTAGTTTTTAAAGATATATCTAATGAATTTGAATTTATAGTTATCGTTCTTTTCATATCCCCACCTCTTTACACTTGTATTATAACATAATTTAAAAAGTAATTGATACTCTAGTAAAAATGTATCATATAAATAAAAAGTCTTATCTATTATGTAAAAATAGTATAAAATAGATAATGTTATTATAAATGAAAGTAGGTGTAAATTTGTTCAAAAAAGAAGAACAAAAATATAATATTATATCTTACACAAGTGATGAAAACTCAACACTAAAAGAAATATTATTAGATAAATTAAATTTTTCAGTTAGGTCTTTATCAAAAATGAAAAGAGAGCAAACTGTATTAGTAAATGGAAGATTTAAAAAGCCTAGTACCAACATAGAAAAAGGCGATTTAATAGAAGTGAAAATAGAAGAAGATATGGCTAATTTCACACCTGAAGATTTAAATTTAGATATAATTTATGATGACTTTGATTTGATAATGGTAAATAAACCTCCATTTATGGTTGTTCATCCAACTAAAAGTCATAGTGATAATACAATTGCTAATGGGGTAACAGATTATATAATTAAGAAAAATGAAAAAGTTAAGATTAGATTTGTGAACAGATTAGATATGAATACATCTGGACTTGTAATAGTAGCTAAAAATGCATATGCACATCATACATTATCGACAGATATGACTGAAGACAAAGTAGATAAGAAGTATATAACTGTTGTTAAAGGTATAGTTAAGGATGATTTTGGAACTATAAATGCACCTATATATAGACAGACTGAAGATAGTATAAAAAGAATAGTTGATGAGCGTGGACAAGAATCTGTTACTCATTATAAAGTAATAGAGAGATTAAATGATGCTACAGTTCTAGAGGTTAAGCTGGAGACTGGACGAACTCATCAAATAAGAGTTCATATGAATCACATTGGACATGGAATAATAGGTGATGAATTATATGGTTATGTGGATGAAGATTTAATTAATAGACAAGCCCTACATGCTTATAGTTTAGAGTTTGAGCAACCAAGAACTAAAGAAAAGTTAAAATTTAAAGCACAAGTTCCAGAAGATATGAAAAAATTAATAGAAAAATTAAGATAGAGGTGTAAACATGATAATACATAAGTTTATAGTACATGTACTAGATAAAAATAGTGAAGTACCTATATTAAATGATTTTGAAGGAAAAATAAGTCAAGAAGTAGATAAGTTTTTTCAAAAAATAATTAAAAGAGTAAGTAAAGATGATGACTTAAGAAAAGGTATATTTAAAGATTATGAAAATAATATAGTTAAAAATTGTTGTGAGCAAATAATATATGATGAAAGCACATTCTTAGAAAATTCTAAAGAAATAGCAGCATATTTATTTGATACTATGAAAATCAATGCTGAATTAGAATCTTGTGATTTAGCAATTTGCTTATATACAATAAAAGATGAGAAGTATGTTGGTATATTAAAGTTAGATTACAAAAGATTATATACACATTCTATAGAATTTATAGATGATAAATTCAATATACAAATGGTACCTAATGAAATAGGTATACCAGAAACTCAAAGACAAAAGCAATGTGCAATTGTAGGATTAACAGGAATGAATGATGAATATCATTTAAGACTTTTAGATAAAGATGCAGAAAAGGAACATTTAGAATCTAAGTTTATAAATGAGTTTTTAAACGCAGAGAAGATAGTTGATGATAAGTATAAAACTAAAGTATTTAAAAGTAGTGCAGAAACTTGGATAACAAATGCACTAGCTAATGATATAAAACAAGCTGAGGATATAAGAAGTGTATTAAATTATACTTTAAAAGAAAAAGAAGAAATAGATTTAGATGAATTTGTTGAGAAGTCTATAGATAGCGTTGATTTAAAAGAAAGTTTTAAAGAGCATATGGAAGATAAAGGTTTAAATGAATCATTTAGCATAGATAAAGAATGGATAGAGAAAAAGCTTAAAAAAAGAAGTATAAAAACAGATACAGGTTTTGATATAAAAGGGGATTTAAGCAATTTTGAAGATCCTATGAAATATAGTGTAAAGCAAAATCCTGATGGAAGTATAGATATAACTATAAAAAATGTAAAATTTTATGAGGAAAAATAAAAAAGCCGAGTCAATAACTCGGTTTTTTATTATTTATTATCTTCTATAAAAGAACATATATCTCCTATACATTTGAAATTTTCAGCTTCTTCATCAGGAATTTCAATACCATACTCATCTTCTAAAGCCATTATAACTTCTACGGCATCTAAAGAATCTGCTTCTAAATCTTCTGTTAAAGATGTATTTAAAGTTATAGTATCTAAATCATCAATGCCTAATTGCTCAGCTATTATTTCCCTAATTCTTTCAAACATAGTAGACCTCCTAAATCAAATTAATAATTTAATTGTAGTTTAATATAAGAACTAGAAATTTTCAATATAAATTATATAAAAATTAGAATATTGTAGTAAAACAAGCATATATATTTATATAAACAAAAACATAGGAGGAATGGTTATGAAGTATATAGGGTTATTAGCATCTTCTATATGCGTAGTAGTAGTGCTATTAATAAACTCATATTACAACATCATAAACTTAGATATTCAAAGGATAAGTTCATATGTAATAGAAGGTAATATGATATTAGAAGATTTTATTACAAAAGAAGATTATGTATTAAAAAATAATGATGAGTACATAGCTAGATTGTTGAATATTAAATCACATATTAAAGATACAAAAACTTCTTTTTTTACAAAGAAATATAAAAATTATAGGATGAAATCAATAGAAAATTTAGTTAATAGTATATCTTATGGAAAAGAAAAAGATAAACATTTAGAATTGGTAAAAAGATACAATGATTTATCAGAAAAGGAACTAGATAGTTTATTAGACAAGAATCTATTAGAAGTAACATATTTATCTACCCGAGCATATGAATAAGTAAGGAAATCTATAAGGTTTCCAACATTTAAAGGGGGTAACCATATGTCAAAACTAGATAAACTTCTAAGAAGTTTTGGATGTGGATGCGATTCACCATTTGGAGGATCAAGTTTATTAATAATAGCTGTAATAGTATTTTTATTATTAGGAACAGATATACTTGATAACTTCTTTTGTGATGACAATTCATGGATTTGGATAATATTAATAATACTTTTATTATTTAACTTTGATGATGGGTGTTGTTAATAAAAAAAGCTCTATATAGAGCTTTTTTTATTGTCGATTTAGTAAAATATAAAAAATTTATAAAAAAATAATAATAAAATAGTAACCGTTTTTAAAAAATCCCATAGTATAAATTAAGAGTATGATACATTTGAGATATGACTTCTAAAAATATTTTTTAAATATGGGTTAGCTAAATAATAAAATAAAGATTTAGAAATCCAAAAAATTAGGGGGTATATATGGGATCATTAAGTAGATTATTTGGTGGAGATGGATTCTTCTGCGGTGGAGCATGGTGGATAATAGTATTATTCTTCTTATTCTTAGCATTTCAAGAATGTTGGTCAGAAATATGTATAACTGATTGGATTCCATTTTTAATATTACTTCTTATTGTTTGTTCATGTGGATTTGATGGATGCGATGACGGATTTGATTGTGGCTGCTAATTAAAAATAAAAAAGGACTACATTAAGGTAGTCTTTTTTTATTTTTAAAATTACACACTTAATATTTTTATAATTGAAAAATATTAGTAAACATAGCTTTTAAAAATAGTATTAAAAAATTATAAAACTATTATCAAAAAGTATTTAACATGCATAGTATATTTTAAGAGCGAAAGCTCAAATAATTAATCATCAACAGGAGGTAACGTAATGTTAGATAGACTATTTGGAAATGATGGATGTTTTGGTGGAGGAGCATGGTGGATAATAGTACTATTCTTCTTATTCTTAGCATTTGGAGATTGTTGGGAAGAGTTAGACATATGTGCATGGATACCTTTCTTAATAGTTTTATTAATATTATGTAGTTGTGGAGGATGCTTCTAGTTTAAAATTAGACATCTTAGCAAATTGACATCAGGAGGAAATAAAAATGTTAGATAGATTATTTGGAGAAGATGGATTCTTCGGATGTGGATGGGTAATCATAGTATTATTCTTCTTATTCTTAGCATTTGGAGATTGTTGGGAAGAATTAGATATATGCGCATGGATACCTTTTTTAATACTATTATTAATACTTCTTTGCTGTGATGGATGCTTTTAATAGAGGATATTAAAATAGTTAATATACTAATAAGATAAAAATAATAAGTAACCAAAAAATATATAGATTCATAATATATAAAATAGTTAGATATGAAAACTAACTAAATTTTAAAAATAAAATTTAACAGGAGGTAAATGTATGTTAACAAGATTTTTCGGAAACGATGGATGTTTTGGTGGAGGAGCATGGTGGATAATAGTACTATTCTTCTTATTCTTAGCATTTGGAGAAACTTGGGTAGAAATTGATATAATGGCATGGATACCTTTCTTAATATTATTATTAATAACTTGTTCTTGTGCAGGATTCTTTGATGATAATGATGGTTGTGGATGCTAATTAAATATCAGTAAAATATACAAAAATAACACGTCAGTAATATACTGGCGTGTTATTTTTTGTCGAAACATATTTAAATCGTTTTAAAATTATGATAAAATTAATTTTTGCACAGATTAAAGAATATATTTTATTAAATATAGTAAAAATGAAGATAAGGAGGAATGCTAAATGAAAACAAATGTAACAATAAAAGATGTAGCTAAGAAAGCAGGCGTTTCGATATCTACAGTATCAAGAGTAATAAATGATTCTAAGCCGGTTACTGATGAAGTAAAACAAAAGGTGTTAGATGTTATAAAGGAAACTGGATATGTTCCAAATCCATTAGCAAGAAGCTTAGTAACTAAAAAAAGTCAATTAATAGGAGTAATAGTTCCAGAAGTTTCAGATTCATTTGTTAGTGAATTATTAAACGGAATAGAAGAAGTTGCTAAGATGTATGATTATGATATATTATTAGCAAATACATATTCAGACAAGGAGCAAGAATTAAAAAGTATAAACTTATTAAGAGCCAAACAAGTAGAAGGTATAGTTATGATGTCTTGGAAGGTAGATGAAGAGCATTTAAACTATATACAAAATTGTAGAATACCAGCAGTATATGTAAGTAAAACTGCGAGAAACTATGATGTTTACTCTGTAAGTATAAGCAATACAGATGCTACTTACGATATGACGAAGTATCTTATAGATAAAGGTCATAGAAAGATATCATTTATAATGACTAGTGAAGATGATACTGTTTTAGAAGCAGAAAGATACTTAGGATTTGAGAAGGCTATGAAAGACAATAACATAGAGATAGATAAATCTTTAGTAAAAAATGCAGGAACTACATATAAGTATGGATATGATAAAATGAAAGAAGTAATAGATGAAGGGAATATACCTGATGCAGTATTTGTTACAGGTGATGAAGCAGCTATAGGAGCTCTTAATGCGATATGTGATGCAGGATATAGAGTTCCAGAAGATATATCTATAGCTGGATTTAACGATGCAAAAATAGCTTCTATGTATAGACCTAAATTAACTACAGTTCATCAACCTTTATATGATATGGGAGCTGTAGCAATAAGAATGGTAATAAAAATGATTGATAAAGAAGTTTTAGATAATAAAAAAGTAGAACTTCCATATAGAATAGTAGAAAGAGAAAGTGTTATAGAAAGACACTAATAAAAAGCATGTTATCTATTTTAGATAACATGCTTTTTATTATATATACTATAAAATTTACAATTTTGGATAAATTAAAATTAAATTAAAAAAATAACTTTATATATAAATTTAAAAATATATAATTAATTAACAATATATATTTAAAACAAAGGAAATAAGTTTTATTTGTAGAAGATACTTAAATACTTACATATTTAAATTTTATTTTTTATAGGGGGAAATAGATATGAATAAAATAATTATAGATGGAAGAGATTTGACTATAGAAGATGTAGTAAATGTATCACGAAACGGTTATAAAGTAGAGCTAAGTGATGATGTTATAAATAAAGTTAAATTATCTAGAAAATTAGTAGATAAATTTGTTGATGAGCAAAAAGTTGTATATGGTATAACTACAGGATTTGGAAAATTTTCAGATGTAGTTATATCTAAAGAGGAAACTCATACACTTCAACGAAATTTAATTATAAGCCATGCATGTGGAGTTGGAGAACCGCTAGAGGAAGATATAGTAAGAGCTATAATGCTACTTAGAATAAATAATTTATCACAAGGTTATTCAGGCATTAGAGTTGAAACATTAAACACTTTAGTAGGTATGTTAAATAATGATGTACATCCGATAATACCAGAAAAAGGATCATTAGGAGCATCTGGTGATTTAGCACCTTTAGCACATATGGTACTTACAATGATAGGTGAAGGAGAAGCGATACATAATGGCAAAAGAATGACTTCTAAAGAAGCAATGAATCTTGCAGGAGTTGATATCTTACCTGAATTATCATCAAAAGAAGGCTTAGCGCTTATAAATGGAACTCAGGTAATGACTGCTATAGGAGCTCTCACTACATATGATGCTATGAATTTATTAAAATTAGCAGATGTAGCTTTATCATTAACTATGGAATCTTTAAATGGAATTACATGTGCAATGGATGAAAGAGTACACTTGGTAAGAGCTCATAGAGGACAAATTAATACAGCTAAAAATGTATTAGATATATTAAGTGAGAGTGAAATGACTACAAAACAAGGTGATTTAAGAGTTCAGGATGCATACTCTCTTAGATGTTCACCACAAATCCATGGGGCAAGCAAAGATGCAATCGAGTATGTAAAAAATAAAATAAACATAGAAATCAATTCAGTAACAGACAATCCAATAATATTTCCAGAACAACAAGATGTAATATCAGGAGGAAATTTCCATGGTCAACCTATGGCACTTAGTTTCGATTTCTTGGGAATAGCTTTATCAGAGATAGCAAACATATCAGAAAGACGACTAGAAAGATTAGTAAATCCATCATTAAGTAATGGACTACCAGCATTTTTAACTAAAAATGGAGGAGTAAACTCCGGATTTATGATAGTACAATATAGTGCAGCATCGTTAGTTTCAGAAAACAAAGTATTAGCACATCCAGCAAGTGTAGATTCAATACCATCATCAGCAAATCAAGAAGACCATGTATCTATGGGAACAATAGCAGCTAGAAAAGCAAAAGAAATAATGGAAAATACAAGAGGTGTATTGGCTATGGAAATATTAGGAGCAGTACAAGCTATAGATTTAAGAGGAAAGAAAAAGTTAGGAGTTGGTACTGAAGCAGCATATAATTTAGTTAGAAGTCATATTAATTTCATAGAAAAAGATATAGTTATGTATAAAGAAATAAATAAATGCGCTCAAATGATAAAGGAAAATTTAATTGTAGAAGCTGTAGAAAAAGCTTTACAATCTGAACTTTTATTAAATGAAGAAATTGCTTTAATTGAAGGTTAAAAGAAATATAAGGGGGATAAATTATATGGCTACTTTAGAAAAAGTTATGAATATTACAAATGAAAGTATTGAAGATGGAATGACTATAAAATTAGATTATATACCAAATAAAATACCAAAATTTATAGATGGTATAAGAAGAGCACCAAAAAGAGAAGCTAAATTATCAGAATCGGATGTGAAATTAGCTTTAAAAAATGCTTTAAGATATATACCAGAAGAATATCATGAAAAATTAGCTCCTGAATTTTTAAATGAACTTATGAATACAGGAAGGATATATGGTTATAGATTTAGACCAGAAGGAAAATTAAATGGAAAATCTATAGATGAATATAAAGGAAAGTGCATAGAAGCTAAAGCTTTTCAAGTTATGATAGATAATAATTTAGATTTTGATATAGCATTATATCCATATGAACTTGTTACATATGGAGAAACAGGTCAAATTTTTCAAAACTGGATGCAATATGTGTTAGTAAAAAAATATTTAGAAGAAATGAATCAAGATCAGACTTTAGTAATACAATCAGGTCATCCTGTAGGATTATTTAAATCTAAGCCAGAAGCTCCAAGAGTAATAATAACTAATGGATTAATGGTAGGTTTATTTGATAATCAAGAAGAGTGGAAAAGAGCATCAGCAATAGGAGTATCTAATTATGGTCAAATGACTGCTGGAGGATGGATGTATATAGGCCCTCAAGGTATCGTTCATGGAACTTACTCAACATTACTAAATGCAGGAAGATTAATATTAGGCATACCTGAAGAAGAGAATTTAGCTGGAAAACTTTTTATAACTTCAGGGCTAGGAGGTATGAGTGGAGCACAAGGAAAAGCTGTAGAAATAGCAGGTGGAGTAGGTATAATAGCTGAAGTTGATTATTCAAGAATAGAAACTAGATATACACAAGGGTGGGTAAGTAAGGTTACTAATACTTGTGAAGAAGCCTTTAATATAGCTAAGGAATACATGGATAAAAAAGAGCCATGCGCAATAGCTTATCATGGTAATATAGTAGACTTGCTTCAATATGCAATAAAAAATAATATACATGTAGATTTGCTTTCAGATCAAACTTCTTGTCATGCAGTTTATGATGGAGGTTATTGTCCTCAAGGAATAAGTTTTAAAGAAAGAACTGAACTTTTAGCTAATGATAAAGAAAAATTTGTAAAATTAGTTGATGAAACTTTAAAAGCTCACTTTAAGGCTATTAAAGATTTAACTAGTAAGGGAAGTTATTTCTTTGACTATGGAAATAGCTTTATGAAAGCTGTTTATGATGCTGGATGTATAGAAATATCAAAAAACGGAGTAGATGAAAAGGATGGATTTATATTCCCTTCATACGTTGAAGATATACTAGGACCACAATTATTTGATTATGGATATGGGCCATTTAGATGGGTTTGCTTAAGTGGAAAAAAAGAAGATTTAATAAAAACTGATAAGGCAGCTATGGATTGTATAGATTCTGATAGAAGATATCAAGATAGAGATAACTGGATATGGATAAAAGATGCAGAGAAAAATGGTTTAGTAGTTGGAACACAAGCAAGAATCCTTTATCAAGATGCTATGGGAAGAACAAAAATAGCTCTTAAATTTAATGAAATGGTAAGACGTGGAGAAATAGGACCTGTAATGTTAGGTAGGGACCATCATGATGTATCTGGAACAGATTCTCCATTTAGAGAAACTTCTAATATAAAAGATGGAAGTAATATAATGGCTGATATGGCAACTCATTGTTTTGCTGGAAATGCAGCTAGAGGTATGAGTTTAATAGCTCTTCACAATGGAGGAGGAGTTGGGATAGGTAAATCTATAAATGGTGGCTTTGGAATGGTATTAGATGGTTCTCACAGGGTAGATGAAATATTAAGAACTGCTATGCCATGGGATGTTATGGGAGGAGTAGCAAGACGTGCTTGGGCAAGAAATGAAAATTCTATAACAACTGTTATGGAATACAACAAAATGTGTCAAGGTCAAGACCATATAACACTACCATATATAGTTGATGAAGACTTAATAAATCAAGTTATAAAAGCTAATAACTAAAGTAAATAATGGTTAACTATATATTTAGTTAGCCACTAAAAATAAGTATTAATATGATTATAGGGGGATTATTAATATGGCTATAGTACAATGTGTACCTAATTTTAGTGAAGGTAGAGATTTAGATAAAATAGAAAAGATAGTTGCACCTTTAAGAGGAAAAGAAGGAGTTAAACTTTTAAATTATGAAGCTGATAAAGATTATAATAGGGTTGTAGTTACTGTAATAGGAGAACCTAAAGCTGTAAAAAATGCAGTTTTAGAAGCTATAGGAGTAGCTAAAGAGGTTATAGATATGAACACACACAAAGGACAACACTCAAGATTTGGAGCGACAGATGTGTGTCCATTTATACCTATAAAGGATATGACTATGGATGAAGCTGTAGAATTAGCTAAAGAAATAGGAGAAGAAGTATCTAAATTATATGATATACCAGTATTTTTATATGAAAGTGCAGCATCAAAACCAGAAAGAGAAAACTTAGCTAAAGTAAGAAAAGGAGAGTATGAAGGGTTAGATGCTAAATTTGAAGACCCTAATTGGGCTCCAGACTTTGGATTAGCTAAAAAACACCCTACAGCAGGAGCAATAGCAATAGGAGCAAGAAAGCCTTTAATAGCATACAACATAAACTTAGATACTCCAAACATAGAAATAGCAGCTAATATAGCTAAAACTATAAGACAATCTAGCGGTGGATATAGATTTATAAAAGCAGGACCAGTAGAAATTCCAGAAAGAGGAATAACTCAAGTTACAATGAATTTGACAGACTATACAAAGACTGCTATGTATAGAGCTTTTGAAGCTGTAAAGATGGAAGCAAGAAGATATGGAGTTAATGTTATGGGAAGTGAAATAGTTGGATTATGCCCTATGGAAGCTTTAGTTGACTGTGCTTCTTATTATTTAGGTCTTGAAAATTTCTCTCTAGATAAAGTTTTAGAGACTAGTTTAATGGAGTAGATTTATGAGTGTTGATTTAATTATAAAAAATATAGGAAAACTAGCTACTATGAGAGGCAAATCGCCTTTCATAGGTAAAGCTATGGATGATATAGAAATAATAGAAAATGCATATGTCGCAGTGAAAGATGGAAAGTTTTATGAAATAGGTATTGGTAATAATTATAATCATTTAATAGATGTACATACAATAATAGATGATGCTAAAGGTAGATTAGTTACACCTGGGCTTATTGATGCTCACACACATTTAGTTCATGGTGGAAGTCGTGAAAATGAATTTGCTAAAAAAATTACAGGAGTTCCTTATTTAGATATATTAAAAAGTGGAGGAGGGATATTAAGTACAGTAAAAGCAACAAAAAGTGCAAGTTTTGAACAACTTTATGATAAGGCAAGAAAAAGTTTAGA
>ERZ1463036.31-NODE-31-length-33570-cov-38.961748_pt1 | contig 33570 bp, 29 predicted proteins | sample MGYA00564485_ERZ1463036 | MGnify/ENA primary metagenome ERZ1463036 (study PRJEB39244, sample SAMEA3635127) | Helicobacter pylori | study: EMG produced TPA metagenomics assembly of PRJEB11511 data set (Assembly of a 5300-year-old Helicobacter pylori... | reverse complement strand
GAGATCTAACGGGTGACTGGAGTTCAGACGTGTGCTCTTCCGATCTTAATCATCTATTATATTAGAATTATTCTAAAAATTCTTATTAGTCATAATAGTAAACTATGATATTAAATACTTAATTCTATATTTTCTATTTTATTTCTTTTATAATTAATATACTTTATATTATTAACTTAATTCTATTTTATGAAAAAAAATTTGTACTAAAATTATATTTAGTACAAATTTTTTTATTATTTATCTAATTTTCCATTATAATTTCCTGTTCCACCTGAAACATTTATTATTTTATATCCTTTTCTATCTAAAAAATTACAAGTTCTACTGCTTCTTACTCCTGACTGACATATTATATAATACTCTTTATCTTTAGTTAAATATTTTTCAGGATAGTTAACTATATTTTCCATAGGTATGTTTTTTGCATTAGGTAAATGTCCATTATTAAATTCATATGGTTCTCTAATATCTATTAAATTTATATTTACTAATTTATCTTTTAAATCATTCACTTTTACTGAATTATATTTTTTATCTAAAAATGAAGACATAATCTTCCTCCTATCTTTTAATAATTTTATTTTTATATAATTATTATACACTTATATTATTAATCTATATATTATAATAATTTCCCATATTTTTTTATATAAATTTTCTTAATAACATTTACTAAAATCATATAAGATAATATTGTTAAAGTTAAATATATAAAATATACTCCAGGCATTGGTTTCATATCTAAAATTTCTCCAAATGAAGTATATGGAATAATTGTTCCAATTAATATTGCAAGTCCTGTAAATAAAAATACTGAACTTGAAGCTCTACTTTGAATAAATGGAATTTTTGGTGTTCTTATCATGTGTATTACTAAAGTTTGTGTCCATAGTGATTCTACAAACCAGCCCGCATTAAATACTGCTAAAAATACTACATTATTAACTCCTGAAGCTCCATAATGTCCACCTGCTACAATCGGGCATATTATAAAATATAAAATTGCATAAGTTGTTATATCAAATATTGAACTTGTTGGTCCAAACCATACCATGAAACTTCCAATTGATGAGGCATCCCATTTACGTGGTCTTTTCAAATATTCCATATCAACCCTATCCCATGGAACCGCTATGCATGAAATATCATATATAAGATTTAATACTAATATTTGAATTGGTAGCATTGGTAAAAATGGTAAAAAAGCACTTGCAACTAATACGCTAAACATATTTCCGAAATTAGAACTTGCTGTCATTTTTATATATTTTATTATATTAGCAAAAGTTTTACGTCCCTCAACAACACCTTTTCCAAGTACCATAAGGTTCTTTTCTAAAAGAATTATATCTGCTGATTCTTTTGCTATATCTACTGCTGTATCTACTGAAATACTAACATCTGCTTTTTTCATTGCAGGAGCATCATTTATACCGTCTCCCATGAATCCAACAACATGTCCATCATCTCTTAATACTGATACAATTCTTGCTTTTTGACTTGGTGATAATTTTGCAAAAACATTTGTATGTCTAACAATTTTTTTTAGCTCTTCATCTTTCATATCTTCAATTTCTGAACCTAATAAAATATTTTTAACATTTATACCAACTTGACTACATACATATTTAGTTACTTTTTCATTATCTCCAGTTAATACTTTAACTTCTACTCCATAATCATGTAAAAATTCTATAGCATCCTTTGATGACTCCTTTGGGGGATCTAGAAAACTTATATATCCCATAAGAACCATATCACTTTCATCTTTCACTGAAAAACTACCTTCTGGTGATGGATTATTTTTTTGTGATACTGCAACTACTCTCATACCATTTGTATTAAGTTTACTAACAGTTTCTAATATTTCTTTTCTTAATTCCTCGGTTAACTCTACAATTTCATTCTTATATTCTGCATAAGAAGATATTTCTAGCATTTCTTCAACTGCACCTTTTGTTATTAATTGAGTTTTTCCATTTTGGTCCTGTAAAACAACAGACATTCTTCTACGTGAAAAATCAAACGGAATTTCATCTACTTTTTTATACTTTTCACTTAAATTAGAAAATCCTTCTTTATCTCCATATTGAAGTATAGCAACATCAAGTAAATTTTTAAGTCCTGTTTGAAAGTAACTATTTAAATAACCATGCTTAAGTACTCTAATATCTTCATTTCCATGTATATCAAGATGATTTTCTAAAACTATTTTATCTTCTGTAAGTGTTCCTGTCTTATCAGTACAAAGTATATCCATAGCCCCAAAGTTTTGTATTGAATTTAAGTTTTTAACTATTGTTTTATACTTTGACATTTTTACAGCACCCTTTGCAAGGTTTGTTGTAACTATCATTGGAAGCATTTCTGGAGTCAATCCAACTGCTACTGATAACGCAAATAGAAATGCTTGTAACCAGTCACCTTTTGTAATTCCATTAATAAAAAATACTACCGGAACCATAATAGCCATAAATCTTATTAATAAAAAGCTTACTGAATTTACTCCTTTATCAAAGCTTGTCATTTCTTTCTTTTCTGTTATAACATTTGCCATACTACCAATTACTGTATTATTACCTGTACTTAATACAATTCCTATAGCAGTACCACTTATAACATTAGTCCCCATAAACGCTAAATTTTCTAATTCAAAAGTACTTTTTATATCTTTCCCCTTAGTTTCTTCTGATAAATCTCCATATTTTTCTACAGCCTCTGATTCTCCAGTCATTGATGATTCACTTATAAATAAATCTTTTGCAAAAACAATTCTTATATCTGCAGGAATCATATCTCCCGCATTTAGCTTTACTACATCTCCCTTAACTATTTCATCCATAGGAATTTCAATATCTTTACCGCCTCTAATAACAGTTGCTGTTGTTTCAATCATTTCTTTAAGTTTCTCACCAGCTTTATTAGATTTTCCTTCTTGGAAAATACGTAAAATACCACTAATTGTTACCATTACTAAAATTATAATAACAGTAGTTAAATCTTTATCTTTTGGAGCTGGAATAACGTAATCAGTAAAAAATGATACTATTGCTAATAATATTAATACTAATGAAAAAGGATTTATAAAGGCATCAAAAAGTCTTTTATACCATGTTATTCCTTCCCCATAACTAATTTTATTGTAACCATATTCTTCAATTCTTCTTTCAGCTTCTTCTTTTTCCAAACCTTCTATTTTTGTATTCAATTTTTTTAAAAATTCTTCTTTCTCTAATAATCCAAATTCAATTAATTTTTTATTTATTTCTTCTCTTCTTAAATTAACTTTATTATTTGAAAAATCTTTTCTTAAAATTTTCATGTTAAAACCCTCCTTACTTTTTAATAGTAATGAGAATTAGGCATAAAAAAACCTGTCAACTAAAGCTTTAGCAGACAGGCACTTAACTTCAATCCTCTCTATATTTTCGGGCAAAATAAATAAACTAGATACTGTAATGATATCTTTAATATTTTATCTATATTTTGCTTGATTAAATATAGGATTCTCAGGTGCCCATCAATTCCCAAAATACTACTTGCAGTCTCCAATTTATTTTCACCTCACTTACTTTATTAAAATTATTAATACTTAAAAATAAAAAATCCTTGTTAAAATCTTAAAGTAGAACAAGGATAATAGATTCTTTAAAATTACCTCGTTCAAGCTTCAACTCCGTAGGGCAATGAAATTGCATTAGAATACGCCTTGAAATTCGACGTATACTGCTAACCTTCAAATTAATGTCTCCATTAATCCGCGGCAGCAACCCGTATCCCTATGGTAGCCTCACCTACCGAGAATTTATTTAATTTATAAATTCACTATGTTTTATACCATTGTAGTAATGAAAATTAATTTAGTCAAGTATCCATAATTACTTTAATACAATAGTAACTTATTATTAACTTTTGTTAAATTTATATTTAATTTAATTTAATTTTAGAACTTTTTATTTTTATTAATAAATTAAAAATAATTTATATATATTTTTTTTATCAATATTTAATGATATGAAAACCTTTCTAATTGTAAAAAAGCTACTCATTTTGTATAATCTATTGTATACCATTTAACAATATTAAAATAGAAGGAGAAAAATATTGAATATTTTAGTAGTTGATGATGAAATTAGTATATTACAACTTATAAAAATGAACTTAGAATTACAAAATTATAATGTTATTACAGCAACATGTGGAAATGAAGCTTTAGACCTTACTATAAAACATAAACCTGACATAATAATTTTAGATGCTATGCTTCCTGATATAAGTGGTTTTGAACTTATTAATAAAATTAAATTAATTAAAGATGTACCTATAATTATGCTTACAGCTAAAGACGATATTAACGATAAAATTTTAGGCTTTAGACTTGGTGCAGAAGATTACATTACTAAACCATTTAACAGTACGGAATTATTACTTAGGGTAAAAGTTATCTCAAAACGATTAGAAAAAACCTCTGAAGAAAAGCCAACTTTACTTTCCTTTGGAAATCTTAAAATAAACCCTATTGAAAGAAAGGTTTCTATAGATTCTAATTATGTAGATTTAACATTTAAAGAATTTGAAGTTTTACTTTGTCTTGCTGAAAATAAAGGTAGAGTATTTAGTCGTGAAGATTTATTAAATAAAATATGGGGATATGATTTTGAAGGAACAACTAGAGCTGTAGACATTTTAATCCAAAGGCTTAGAAAAAAATTAGGCTCTTGTCAAAAATATATAAAAACTTTATATAAAGCAGGTTACAAATTTGATATTGAAGATGAATCTAACTCTTAAACAAAAAATAATTTTAACTAATATATCAATTTTAATACCTATTATAGCTTTTATATATATAATAACCTTCAATACCCTTTCAGAAAATTTATTAGATAACTCTCTTAAATATTTACTTAAAGAAAATACAACTATGGGGGCATACATAGAAAACTTATTAGAATCAAACAAAAATCCAAATAAAGAAGAGGTTTTTAAATCACTTTCTCCATTTATTGCTACAAATTTAAGTAATAGGTTTGACACAAGAGTTCAGATAATAAATAATTCAGGACAAATATTTTATGATTCTGATAAAAAACAATTAAGCCTTTATAATTTAGATATAGATAAAGCATTAGAAGGTTCAGAAGCTTACATAATAAAAAAAATTGATGGTGTTCCCTACATATTTTTGTCTACACCAATTTTTTATAATAATATTAACTGTGGTGTATTAAGACTTATACTTAAAAATGATTCTTACGGAAGCATATTGAATAATACCTTATTAATAATGATTTTAGTTAGTATCATTTCATTAGGTATAGGTATAATTTTAATATATAACTTTTCAAAAGAATTAGTAACACCATTACTTATGTTAAAGGATAAAACACATAAAATTGCTAATGGTAATTTTGGTGAAACAATCGAAATCAAAAGTGGAGATGAAGTAGAAGATTTAGCAGATACCTTTAATATAATGAGTAAAAATATAGATGTTTATATTAAAGAACTTAAATCTGCAAAAATTAAGCAAAAAAAATTCTTTGACAATATATCTCATGAATTCAAAACCCCTTTAACTGCAATAATTGGTTTTTCAGAAATAATACCAAAGTTATCAGATAAAGAAAAAGTTATACATAGTTCTTCTCTTATTGAAAAAGAAGGAAGAAGATTATTATCTTTAGTTGAAGAAATATTAACCATATCAAAAGGAAATAAAGAAAATTTTTCAATTGAATCAACTTATATAGATATAAAATCTTTAATTGATGAATGCTTATCTATTTTAAGTGTAAATCTTCAAAAATATCATATTCAAGTAATAAAAAATTACGATAACCTTTTTATATACGGCGATTATGATAAAACAAAACAAGTATTTATAAACATATTAATTAATTCAATAAAATATAGCGGATGTGAGTATATAAAAATCTCATCAAAAAACCTTAATGATAGAATAGAAATTTATATATCAGATGACGGAATAGGATTTGATATAAATAATATGTCAAATATAAACAATATAAAAGGAAATGGTTTTGGGCTTAATATATGCAAAGAAATTTTATCTACTCAAAATGGAAGTTTTAAAATTGAAAGTATTTTAGATGAAGGTACAACTGCAACATTAACATTTTTTAAACAAAGGAAATAGTCCTTTATAAATAACGAAAGGATTTTTTATGAATAAGAATTTTAAAAATATTATTGTATTATATATAGCTTTTATAATTTTAATTTTATCTTTTTTACTTTATTCAACAAAAGCAATTTATAATAACTTAACTATTATAGATAGTTCTAGTTTTAATAAAAAAAGTTTTTCAACTAAATTTCCAACAAAAATAATAATACATAATGACTACTTAGGAACTACTATTTCAACTGATAACTTGCTTATGAATGATACAGTTCAATATTTCAATGACATAAAATCTTCAAAAATGTCTAAAGAGAATAAAATTAAAAATACTAACACCATAACAATATCAGGTGAAATATTTTACTCAAATAGCACTTCCGAAAAGTATAAAGTAAATAATCATCTAACCATTGACAATAAGAAATTTTATGATGATTCATATTTAATTAATACTCTTAGAAACAGCTTATTTAATAACTTATATACTTATCCAAACATATTAAATATATTAAAATCTAATAAAACAAAAATTATTTATGAAAAAGAAAACTTATCTTACACACTTAATAATGAGAAAAAAAAGAAGCTAATAGAATGTTTAAATAAATTTAGTACTATGAAAGATAATAAAGATTTTTTAAATACTAATCTTAATGAGGATTCAAAAGGTGTTTTAAAAATTTTTATAAATGGTTTAAATACTATTAATGCAAATAATACAATATACATTACTATATATAAAAATTATTTAGCAATTCAATATTTAGGCGATGAAAATGGTAAAAATATTTATATTAAAGGTGAACTAAATGAAAAAGATTTTAAATAAAAAAGTCATAATTATCTTTTTTATATTAATATCAATTATTCTTATTATCTTTGCCTTTAAAAATAAAGATAATAAAAAGGATAAATTGAATCTAAAAGGAAAACATTTAACAGTTTATGTAGCAATGAGAGAAGAGGAAGCTATATCACTTTTAGAAAAATTTAAAAAAGAAACTGGCTGTACATATGAATTTATAAAACTCCCTACCGAAGAAGCTGTTAATAAAATATTAGCTGAAAAAGAAAAATCAAGAGGTGATATATTTATAGGAGGAAGTTGTGATGCCTATGAAGTTTTAAAGTCACATGGAGCTTTAACAAAATATAAATCACCAAACTCTAATGATATACAAGCAAAATACAAAGATCCAGATAGCTACTGGACTGGATTTCAAGTTGATGTATTAGCAATAGGAATAAATCAAAAAATATGGGATAAGGACTTTAAAAGTAAAGGAATTTCACTTCCTAAAACCTTTGATGATTTACTACAAAAAGAATACAAAGGAAAAATAATAATGCCTAACCCTGAAACTTCAGGTACTGGTTATACATTTTTAGCTTCTTTATATCAAGAGTTAGGTAAAGATAAATATAAAGAATATTTATCTAAATTCACAGAAAATGTACCTGCCTATACTGTAAGTGGTTTTAATTCAATTCAAAGAGTCTCATCTGGTGAATATGCAGTTACAGTAAACTTTTTAGCAGATCAACTTCTTCAAAGTAAATTTAATAAAGATATAATAAGCATAGTTCCTAAAAACACTGGTTGGAATGTAGATTCTATAGCAGAACTTAAAAACTGTATAAATAAGGAAGCAGCAGAAAGCTTTATAGATTTTATATTATCTCAAGAAGTTGCTAATAATTTATCTAACTATTCAAAGGCTACCTCAACAAAACAAGCCAATAATAACATATATAATACTATATTTTTAGATTACGATTTCAATAAAGCAGCTATGAATCGTGACGAAATTATGAATATATTTAACAAAAATCTATATAAATAATAAAAGCTACAACAAAATCTCCTAATTGTTACATTTGCGAAACAATTAGGAGATTTTGTTGTTAATTTTTTATTTTATTATATTAATGTGATTTAAATACAGAAAACGTAATCAATTTATTATGTTTTTAGGGAGGATTTATAAATGTTTAATTTTTTTAAACCTGCACCTGCAATGCCAAGGTTAGCAAAAGATAAAATCCCTTCAGCCTACAAAATGTATCGTTTAAGAGTTTTTCTTATGATATTTGTTGGTTATGCTGGATATTATCTAGTTAGAAAAAACTTTGCAGTTGCATCACCATTTTTAATTAGTAATTATCACTTTACAAAAACTGATATAGGTTTAATTAGTACTGGACTTGCTGTAGCTTACGGCTTAGGTAAGTTTGTTTTAGGAAGTTTAGCAGATAGATCAAACGTTAAATATTTCTTAGGTTTTGGTCTTTTAGCATCTGCAGTAGTAAGTATCCTTATGGGATTCACAAGTACTGTTTGGATATTTTTAATACTTATGATTATAAACGGTTTATTCCAAGCTATGGGAGCACCTCCATGTTCAATCGTTATAGGTAAATGGTTCTCACAAAATGAAAGAGGACTTAAAATGGGAATATGGAATACTTCACATAACATTGGTGGTGGACTTATAGCTCCTTTAGCTACATTAGCTTTAGTATTATTTGGAGCTAGTAATTTCCAAAGCATATTCTTCTTACCAGCAGTAATATGTATAGTAGTTGCAATATTCGTATTTATAGTTGGAGCTGATACTCCAGAATCAGTTGGATTACCTCCAATTGATGAATATAGAAATGACTATTCAGAAATCAAAACTGAGGAAGACCCAGTAAAATTATCAACTAAAGAAATAATTTTCAAATATGTTTTAACTAATAAATATGTTTGGTATTTATGTTTAGCAAATATCTTTGTTTACTTAATCAGACAAGGTGTTGTTAACTGGATTCCAATATACTTACACGAAGCTAAGAACTTTACAAATGCCGATGCAAACTGGGCTATGTTCTTATTTGAATACGCAGCAATACCTGCATCAATATTACTTGGATGGTTATCAGACGTATTATTTAAAGGAAAACGTGCTCCTTTAAGTATAATATGTATGGTAGGAGTTATCTTCGCTGTTGTAGCTTACTGGACAACTTCTAACTACATGGTAACTATGATATCAGTAGCTATAATAGGATGCTTTATATATGGTCCACAATTATTAATAGGTATGAACCTAATTGATATTGTTCCAAACTTCGCTGTTGGTGCAGCAGTTGGATTATCAGGACTTTGTGCATATATCCTAGGTGAGCTTATGGCTGACTTAGTTATAGGATTTATAGCTGATAACTTTGGATGGAATGGAGCATTTATTTTTATAATATGCGGAGCAGTAATTGCTTTAATCCTTCTATCATTAACTTTAAACACAAAAAAAGCTAACAACCATAATAATTAATATAAATAAACAAACCTTTCTTATTGAAAAGCCCAGATGAATATTCATCTGGGCTTTTCTTTTTAATGAGTTCCATGAACAACATCAAAACCTTCTTTTTTTAAAATCTCCTCATGCTTTTTATACGTCTTACATTCTCTTTTTATACAATCTGATATATGTACTACTTTAACATTATTTTTCTTTAACTGACTTAACTTATGACTCCAATTCTCACCTTCTATTAATGTATCTTTACATCCTATACAATAGAAGAAACTTGCAAGCTCCTGTTTATTATTTTTATATATAGAAAAATATTTATCAGAATTATTATATGCCTTAAAGCATCCTGATCCTGCACACTTTCCTATAAGTTTTCTACATGCCATTATAGCTATACTCATCTTTATCATCCTTTAATCATTAAATTATAAACAAATGTTATTTTTCTTAATTAAATATAATTATATCTTTTTACTTATATTTAACCTACAATAAAATTACTACAAAACTTATATTAACATCTTTATTTATATAAAGTCTATCTCAATAAAATTAAAATAACTTAAATACCAAACTAATTTTTATATTTAAATACATTTATATAGTTATTTTAATTTTATATCTAATATACTGCTTAAACTTTTTTATATTAATTTTTTAATTTGATTTAATTATATAGTATTCACAAATAAAAAAACTTCCTAACAATAATCAGTTAAGAAGTTATACAAGTAACTATTTTAATTATTAATTTAATAAATTAATCTTCTTTTCCAAACTTACCATGCATAAGTAATCCTACTATATCTGATAAACGACCTATTAAATTACCAACAATTATTGATATTAATACCATCTTCCAGTTACCATTAGTTCCAAATGTTGAACATGCTCCTAAAAATGCTCCAGGAATAAATGTTAAAGGTTTAGCCTTAGATTGAAAACACATAACAAAAGAAAAAAATCCTGTAAGTATATAAGCTATATATGGAGAGCCAAAATAATTAGTTCCTCCAATTATGCACATAGCCCAAATTATTCCTGTAATATTTGCAACAATTGATTTTTTAAGCCCAACAGCCTTTCCTCCTGATGCAAAATAACTAGTAAATCCTATAAACCCAACCCATGTCAATAATCCAAGAGCATCGCTTATAAATGCCCATAATGCAGAAAAAATCCCAACACTTATAGCCGATACCGTTATTAAATCCATACTGTTTCCTCCTGAGTAAAAACAAAAATATATTCATGATTTCAATAAAATTATACCATATTTTTAATATATTATTTAAGTTTATGCTTATATTTTTAGTTTATCCTAAATAAAATATTTATACTAAAAAAGGATGCTTAAAAGCATCCTTAACCAAAATAATATTTATTTAATAGCAATTACCTCTATCTCTACAGGTGCATCCATAGGCAATTTTGCTACTTGTACACAACTTCTTGCTGGTGGATTTTCATTAAAGTATGTTCCATATACTTCATTAACTGCAGCAAAATCATTTAAATCTTTTACAAAAACAGTTGTCTTTATTACTTTATCAAATCCTGTTCCTGACTTTTCTAAAATTGCTTTGCAATTTTCTAAACTTTGTTTAGTTGCAGCTTTTATTTCTGTTTCTAAAACTTTTGTTTCAGGGTTTAATGGTAATTGTCCTGATGTATAAACTAAATTTTGAATTTCAATACCTTGTGAATATGGTCCTATAGCAGCTGGTGCCTTTTCTGTGTTAATTACTTTTTTCATAACATTTACCTCTTTTCATATTAATTTATCTTTTAAGTATTATTATTTATTTTTTAATACTAAGCATATTTATAATAAATCTAGAAATAGAAATTTTTGATTAACTATTTCTATATATTCACATTATTTTTTCTTTTTATAAAAAGTATCTTTAAGTGGAAGTTCTGTTCTAAACACTCCATCTAATTTATAATAAGCTCCTTGTACAGCTGGGGCAGTTGGTATACATGTAATTTCTCCAACCCCCTTAGCTCCAAATGACAATTCTGCTGTATTTTTCTCAATTATTATAGGTTCTATTTCTGGTATTTGATTTGCTCTTAAAAGACCTAATGTTCCAAATTTTGATTTTGGTACACTATTTTCTATAATGTAATCTTCAGTTAATCCATAACCAAGTCCCATTACAACTCCGCCTTCAATTTGACCTTCTACACTTCTTGGGTTAATTGCACGTCCAACATCATGAGCTGCAATTACTTTTACAAGTTTTCCTTTGTCATCTATAATTACAACTTGAGTTGCATAACCATAAGCTACGTGGCTTACTGGATTTTCTTTAGGACTACCCATTGGGTCAGTTACACCTAGATATTCACCATAGAACTCTTCACCTTCAAGCTCCTCTAAAGTTTTATCTCTTAATGCATCTCTAAGCTTCATTGCTGCAATTTTTGTAGCTTCACCTGTAAACACTGTTTGTCTTGAAGCAGTTGATGTTCCTGAATCTGGAGTTATTTTAGTATCTGGTGTTTCGTATACTATGTCTTCATTTTTTAATTTAAGAACTTCACCAACTATTTGAACAACTACAGTTCCAAGCCCTTGCCCCATACATGCTGCTGATGTTCTAATATGAATCTTACCATCTACTACAGCAACTCTACATCTACCTGTGTCAGGAAGCCCAACACCTATACCTGCATTTTTAAATGTACAAGCAATTCCGGCTCTATCCCTATTAGCATAATACTCATCTTTAACTGCATCTAGAGTTTCAACTAATCCAGTTCCTTCATCTGCTATTTGTCCATTTGGTAAAACTTGACCAGGTCTTATAGCATTTTTATATCTTATTTCAAATGGATCTATACCTACTAATTCTGCAAGTTTATTTAAGTTACATTCAGTTGCAAATGCTGATTGAGTAACTCCAAAACCTCTAAATGCTCCTCCTGGAGTATTATTTGTATAATAGGCCTTTCCATCTATATCTATATTTTGATAATTATATGGTCCTGCTGCATGAGTACAAGCTCTTTGAAGGACTGGACCTCCAAGTGATGCATAAGCACCTGTATCAGCAACTATTACGGCTTTCATTCCTGTTAACATACCATTTTCATCACAAGCAGTTGTAAATTCCATTTCCATTGCATGTCTCTTTGTATCTACTATAATACTTTCTTGTCTTGGTAATACCATTTTAACTGGCTTCTTTGTTAAATATGCAAGAAGTGCTGTATGATGTTGACAGCTCATATCTTCTTTTCCACCAAAACCTCCACCAACATACTTAGAAATTACTCTTAATTTATCTGGACCTAAATCTAATAATGATCCTATTTCTCTTAAATCATCATATATACTTTGAGTTCCTGTATAAACTACTAATCCATCTTCTCCTTCTGGTACTGCAACAGCACATTCTGGTTCTAAAAAAGCATGTTCAGTAAATGGAACTTTATATTTATAAGTAACTACATACTTAGAGTTTTTTATAGCTTCATCAGCATTTCCTCTTACTAAATGCTCATGTGATAAAAGATTTCCTTTTTCATGTATCTTTGGAGCATCTTCTTTTGCTGCTTCTTCTGGTGATGTAACTGGCTTTAATTCTTCATATTCAACTTTTATATGATTAATAGCTTCTCTTGCTATTTCTTCAGTTTCTGCTGCTACTAAAGCAACTGCATCACCTAAATATCTTGTTTCTTCTCCAACTTCTACAAGTGCTGGAGTATCTTTAAATATATGTCCTAAATATCTTTTTCCTGGAATATCCTTTGCAGTTACAACCTTTACTACACCTTCTACCTTTTCAGCTTCACTAATATCAATTGATTTGACTAAAGCTCTTGGATATTTAGTTCTAAGGGCAACTCCATGAAGCATTCCATCTATTCTAATATCATCAGCATATTCACCTATTCCAAGAGTTTTTTCCATTGCATCAACTCTTTCTAATCTTTCTCCAACTCTCGGTATTCCTTTACAAGGTACTTTTGGTACTTCTTTGTTTTCTCTAAATATTTCAGCAGCCATCATAATAGCTTTTTCTATTTTTACATAACCAGTACATCTACATATATTTCCTATAAGTGCCTTTTTAACTTCTTCAGAAGTAGGATTTAATGTTTTATTAAATAATCCTTTAGCACTCATAACCATTCCTGGTATACAGAAACCACATTGAACAGCTCCTGCTTCTGTAAATGCATAAGCAAATACATCTCTTTCTCTTTCTGTAAACCCTTCTATAGTAGTTATTTCTTTTCCATCAACCTTATCAGTAGTTACTACACAAGCCTTTTTAGCAACTCCGTCAATTAAAATAGTACATGTTCCACATGCACCTTCTGAACATCCATTTTTTACTGATGTTATATTACAATCTTCTCTTAAATATGTTAATAACTTCTTATTCTGATTTACAACTTTCCTCTCTCCATTAAGTATGAATTCAGCCATAACTTCCACCTCTCATAGTCACACTTGTTTTGTATATACTAACAAAACAAGTTTTCCCATATAATCTTATATCAAATTATTATGTTCCCCTTATATAAACATATTCTTTAAACAGATATTTATATTCTAATAAATATCTAAAAATTTTCTGTTTTATTAAAACTAATAAATATAATAAATTTATTACTATTAAATAATTATTATTTTTATTATTAATATTAAAAGATAGTAGGGTATTTTTTTATTACTTAATTAATTTTTAATATTATACTTATATTTTTGAACTATAAAATTTTGGGTAATCTATTTTTTATCATGTTTAGCTATTTTGTAAGTGTCATACTAATGTGTACTTAACATTTGAAGGTCTTAACGCGTAATTATGTTATTTCGCAATATTAATTTGAATAATATTTTATTATTAAATTTAAGTAATTTAAAATAAAATACCCAAACTACCATCTTTTCAAAAATAATTTATTTGTTTTGTGTAGATATTTTTATACTTATTTATATAAATTCAATATAAATAAGTATCAATTTAATTTAAAATTATTTATATTGGATGCTTAATGCATGTTTTGGACATCTTGTAACACATAATCCACATCCAAAACACTTATCTTTATCAATTATTAATTTATCTGAAACTTCAATTGCATCATATACACAGCTTGTCTTACATATTCCACATTTAATACATAAGTCTTGATCTACTTCTGGTGCAATTGATGTTGTTCTAAAATGTCTATCAGCTGACTTTTTATGAGCCAATCCAATTATTTCATTAACATCTTTATATCCATGACTATCTAAGAATTCATCTAATTCTTTAGCTATTTTTCCATAAACGCTAGGTCCTTTTAATATAGCTTCTGTACAAACTTGAACTGCAGTAGCTCCAGCCATTAACATTTCTGCTGCATCTCTACCACAAGTTACTCCACCAACTCCGATTATCGGAATATTTATAACTTGTGATGCATCATATATATTTCTTATTGCAACTGGTCTTATTGGTGAACCTGAAAGCCATCCATATCCTTTTTCGCTTCCCATAATTGGATAACCAGTTTCAATATCTATTGACATACATGGTCCTAATGAATTAATCATAACTAATCCATCTGCTCCAGCTTCTTCTAATGCTTTAGCAATTTTTTGAATATCAGTATGAGGGCTCATTTTCATAAATACTGGGCAATCTAATGCAGCTTTTGCTGCTTTCATAGCTTCAACAATTGGAGTTACATCTGTTCCAACATAATGAGTTGAAAGTTCAACTGCATCTGCATAAGGTTTTACAAGAGGTGCAACTTTTTCTATTTGTTCCTTTGTATATCCCATACTAACAATCATTGGAACTCCAGCTTCTTTAGCTCTCTTATATTCTTTTTCAATCCATTGTTCCTTTGGTAATTCTGACCACAATTCTGTATTTAAGAATCCTGAATTTGTTTTTCCCATACAAGGTCTTGGTACTGGAGCTGGATCTACTGATATTGTTTTTGTAACAATTCCACCTGCTCCACCTTCTACTGCCTTAACACAAAGATCTCCATCTTTAGCTCCTGGACCTGCTGCTGTAAATACTGGATTATTAAATTCCATTCCTAATATATTAACCTTTAAATTTGCCATTTTGACTCCCCCTAATTACCATTAAATTCTTTTATATTTTCATTGCTATAAAATAATTTTTATAACAATTTTGTTAACTATTAATCTTATGATTTGTTAATTAATTTTTCAACACACTTATTAGCTTCAAATACTATCTTTTCTTCATCAATAGTAGTTAATTTTCCATCTTTAACTACTATTTTCCCTGATACTATAGTGTAATCTACTGGATTTTTAAAACCTACAGTACCTAACACTGATTTTGGATCATATTGTGTTCCAACCAGTTCTAATCTATTTGAATTTATCATAAATAAATCTGCTGCTTTACCTACTGATAATTCTCCTATATCTTTTCTTCCAAGTACTCTTGCACTACCTTTTGTTGCAAGTTTTAATATATCATATCCTGTTGGCGCCTTTTGACTTGAATTTAATCTATGAAGCAAATAAGCTACTCTTAATTCTTCTAAAAGATTTGAGCCATCATTGCTTGCACTTCCATCTACAGCTAATCCAACTGGTATATCTAAATCTATCATGTCAGGTATTCTTGCTATACCTGATGAAAGCTTCATATTTGATATTGGACAATGTGCTATTCCTGTTTTTGTTTTAGCTAAAAATTTTAGCTCATCATCATTAAAGTGAATTCCATGTGCAAACCAAACATCCTCACCTATCCAACCTAGACTTTCCATATATTCTAATGGTCTCATTTTAAACTTTTCTAAAGTAAAGTTTTCTTCATCTTTAGTTTCAGCTAAATGAGTATGAAGCCTTACTCCTAAATGCCTAGCTAAGATTGCAGATTCTTTCATTAAGTCACCTGTTACACTAAATGGTGAACAAGGAGCTAAAGCAACCTGTCTCATAGAAAATTCTTTTGCATCATGATATTTTTTCACTAATCTTTCTGAATCTTTAAGTATTTCATCAACAGTTTGTACAACTGAATCCGGTGGAAGTCCTCCATCTTTTTTACTAAGTGACATACTTCCTCTTGAAGCATGCATTCTTATACCAAGTTCAGAAGCCGCTGAAAACTGTGTATCAATTAAAGTGCTTTCTGCATTTTGTGGAAATACATAATGATGATCGAAACATGTTGTACAACCATTCTTCATAAGTTCTCCCATTCCAACTAGCGAACTATATCTTATAACATCACTATCTAAACCTTTCCATATTTCATATAAAGTTTTAAGCCATGGAAAAAGTTCCATACTTTGAACTTGAGGTAAATTTCTAGTGAATGTTTGATATAAATGATGATGTGTATTAACAAGACCTGGATACATTATCATATTTGTTGCATCTATAAACTCTTCTGCCTCAAATTTTTTGTTACCTATATACTTAATAACCCCATTTTCAATAAACATGTTAACATTTTCAAAAACTGTATCATTGCTATCACATGTTATTAAAGATTTTATATTTTTTATAAATAATGTTTTCCCCATACACTATCTCCTTAATATATAGATTTTTATACTCTTTCCCATAATGAAGCACTTACTTTTCTTGATTTTTCTAATATTTTATTTTCATCTACATTAACAATTTGACCTCTTCTTACAACAATTTTTCCATTAACTATTGTTGTATCAACTGATTTTCCCATCATTCCAAACAAAATATGTGAGTTATAATTGCTTGCATTCATTGGAGTTAAAGGATTATAATCTACTATTATTACATCAGCATTAGCATCCTTTTTAATTATTCCAAACATTCCCTCAAAATGCTTCTGTGCAATTTTTCTATTATTATCAAATAACATCATTGGAGTTTCTCCCCATGCAACTGAAGGATTTCTAAGATGATGTTTATGAATTATATTACAAACTTTCATTGATTCAAACATGTCTTGTGTATATCCATCAGTTCCAAGACCTACTGTAACTCCTTCTTTTATAAGTTTTATTACAGGAGATACTCCTACTGCATTTCCCATATTTGATTCAGGATTATGAACTACTGAAGTACCTGTTTTTAAAAGTAATTCTCTTTCGTCTTCATCAGCATGTATACAGTGAATTGTTAAAGTCTTATCACCAAGTATTCCAAACTTATTAAGTCTTTCAACAACTCTCATATCATACTTTTCTATACAATCCTCTTCATCAGCAATTCCTTCTGCTACATGAATATGATATCCACAATCTAATCCTTCTGCTGCCTTTACACATTTTTCAAGTGACTTATCTGAAAGAGTAAAACTTGCATGTAATCCAAACATTGCTGAATTCATATTATTATTTTCTTTCTTACAATGCTTTATGTAATCTACATTTTCTTTTATTCCTTTTTCTAAGATTTCTTCTCCATCTCTATCAGAAACTTCATAACAAAGAGAAGTTCTTATTCCAAGCTCCTTAGCAACTTTTTCTATTTCAAAAAGACTTCCTTCAACAGCATGTGGGCTAGCATGGTGATCAAAAAATGTTGTTACACCATACTTTAAGCTATCCATAAGTGTACTATAAGCACTATATTTTATATCTTCTAATGTTAATGCCTTATCTAATCTCCACCAAAGATTATTAAGTATATCAATAAAGTTTTTAGATACTGGACCTTCTAAATTCATCCCTCTTGCAAAAGCACTATATATATGTCCATGAGTATTTATAAGTCCTGGCATTATAACTTTTCCTTCTGCATTTAAATATTCTATTTCCTTATATTTTTCAAGAACATTTTCAGTATTTCCATAATCAATTATTTTTCCACCATCAATTACTACGGCACCATTATCTATAAATGGGTTTTCATTATTTTGAGTTATTAATCTTCCATTACCTACAACTAACATAAATTCTCCCCCTATTATTTTCTTAATACCATACCAGCCTTTACTCTATTGTACTTATTTTTCTCAACAACTATATTTCCATTGATAATTACATAGTCTATTCCTTCTGGATATTGAGTTGGATTTTCATATGTTCCAACATCTCTTACAGTATCTTTGTTAAATATAACCAAATCCGCAAAATATCCTTCTTTTATATATCCCCTAAATTTTATACCAAAAGCTTCTGCAGCTTTACTAGACATTTTCATAACTCCTTCTTCAAGAGTTATAACTTTAAGTTCCCTTACATATCTACCAAGTATTCTTGGAAATGATCCATATGCTCTTGGATGAGGTTTTCCTGATAATAATCCATCAGTGCAAACATTTTGTTCTGGCAATTTCATAAATTCAATTATTTGTTCTTCTTTACCATAAAAATCATACATTCCAACAGCATTTTCTTCCTCTAATAAAAGATCAAATGTTGCATTGTAAGGGTCTTTTCCTCTTAAAAGTCCAATTTCAACTAAGTTTTTTCCTATAACATCTTCATTCTTTTTTGTTTTTACAGAAGTTATGTATATTGAATCAAGTGGTATGAATTCAAGAAAGTTTTCCCAACCTTCTATTCCATTTTTCATATCATATATCATTCTTTCACGCATTTCTTTTGATGCTAGTCTTTTCATAAGCTTATCTGTTCCACCATCATGAGCCCAAGGTGGTAAAATTACTCCAAGCATTGTACTTCCTGTTATATAAGGATATTGGTCAACTGTTACCCTAATCCCCTTTTTTTCTGCTTCTTTAAGAAGACTTATAACTTCATTTATATGTTTCCAATTTTTCTTTCCACAAATCTTAAAATGAGAAAAATGAACTCTTACACCTGATTTTTCACCAATTTCTATTACTTCTTTCATTGATGATATTATTTCATTTGCTTCACTTCTTTGATGAACTACAAATACTCCATCATATTCTGCAACAACTTTACAAAGTTCTATAAGTTCTTTTGTTTTAGAGTATGCACATGGCATATATATAAGACCTGTTGAAAGCCCAAATGCCCCTGCATCCATTTCTCTTCTTAGAACTTTACACATATCCTTTATTTCTTTATCTGTAACTTCTGTATTTCCAAGTCCTACAACTTCCATTCTTATATTTCCATGAGGAACTAAGTAAGCTTCATTTAAGCCTACTCCATTTTCCTCCATAAGTTTTAAATATCCATCTGTAGTTTCATATTCCCAGTTTATATCATCAGATTCACCATCTAAACCAGCTAAATTTTTTCTCCAAGGTGAAATAAATTCTTTTGGTAAAGGTGCCATTGATATACCATCTTGTCCTAAAACCTCAGTAGTTACACCTTGTCTTATTTTTATCTCATTATATGGATTTTCAAGTATCTTAAGATCACTATGTGAATGTGTATCGATAAATCCTGGGGCTACAACTAGCCCCTTAGCATCTATCAATCTATCATAAGATTTATCATCTATATTTTTATTTATTTTTTCTATCTTATTACCATTAACTAAGATATCTCCAATCCACCCTTTTTCTCCACTTCCATCTGCTATAAACCCATTTTTTATTAATATTTTCATGTTAATCACCCTCTATTTGTTATAAACAGATTTTAATATTCCGTAGTATCCTTCAGCTCCCTTAAATAATTGTTCTTCTTCTATATATTCATCTATTGTATGAGCTAAATTTTCCTTTGATGGACCAAAACCAATAGTTTTAATACCTGCTTCTCCAGCATAATGTGATCCATTAGTGCAGAAAGAATATTGAGTGATTTCTGGTTCTATTCCAGATTCTCTTAAACCTTTAATAGCTGCTTCTACAAATTCATCATCTTCATCATATAACCATGCTGGGAAAAATCTTTCTCCATGAATTGTCTCTCCTGTATAACATGTTTCTGCACCTATTGCATAAGATACTTTTGCATTAAATTCTTTATCTTCTTTCTTTAGCTCATCTATTATTTTTTGAATTGGTGCTAAAACTTCTTCTTTAGTTTCACCAACTAGAAGTCTTCTATCAAAAGTAGCTTTACAATAATCTGGAACAACTGATGCTCCTGGATAAGGTGATGATTTTATATCTGTTAAAACTAAAATTCCCTTACCTAAAACATCATGCTCTACTGGTTCTATTTCTTGTATTTTTTCAATTATTTTTGACATTTTATAGACAGCATTTATTCCTTTTTCAGGATTTGCTGAGTGAGCTGGCTTTCCAAAAGTTTCAACTACTATTTCAGCTCTACCTCTTTGTCCTATTTTTAAATTAAGTTCTGATGACTCACCTATTACTACATAATCTGGTTTTATAGCTTCGCTTATTTTTCTTGCTGAAACACCTTCAAATATTTCTTCAAAAACTACTCCTGCTACAAATATATCTCCATCAAAATCCTTATTTGTATCTTTCGCAAAGAAAGCTGCTGATGCCATCATAGCTGATAATTGCCCCTTCATATCTGAAGCTCCTCTGCCATATATCTTTCCATCAACTCTTTCTCCACTAAAAGGTGCATGGGACCATTTTGTATCATCTGGAACTGGTACAGTGTCTATATGACCATCAAAAAGAATTTTTTTACCTTCTTTTTTTCCTTTAATATGTCCAATAACATTTCCATAAGAATCTACAAAACATTCATCATATCCAAGTGTTTCAAATGCATTTTTTATAGCTAATGCAACATTTTCTTCTTCTCCTGAAAGTGATTGATTTCTAATAAGTTCTTGACATAAACTTATTAATTCTTCTTTTCTTTGTCCGTCTAACATAAAGTTCACCTCCATGCTCAAATATATAATCTAAAAATTTAATATTTACCTTCCCAAACTATTTCTCTATATTTATCTGGATCTGTATCTCCTTCTGTGCTAAATAATAATACTTTTGAATTTTCATCAAGCTCTAAGGCTTCTTTTAAATCTTTATAATCTTCATTTGTCATAATTTCATATAAAAGGCCTGCTGTTACTGCTCCTGATTCTCCTGATGTTACCTTTGTATCTCCTTTTAATGGATTTCCAAGTATTCTCATCCCCTTTGCTGAAACCCAATCAGGACATGATACAAAAGCAGTTGCATGGTTCTTTAAAACTTCCCATCCTATTGTATTAACTTCACCGCATGCAAGTCCTGCCATTATTGTTTGCATATCTCCACCAACAGCTCTTGCTTTACCATCATTTGCTACTGCTGATTTATAGAAACAATCTGCTAAGTTTGCTTCAACTATAACAGTTTTTGGACAATCCTCTCCAAATTCTGATGCAAAGAATCCTTGAACTCCTCCAGCTAATGACCCAACACCAGCTTGTACAAATATATGAGTTGGTTTTTCAATTCCTTTTTCCTTTAATTGTTCTTCAGCCTCTAAAGCCATTGTTCCATAACCTTGCATTATCCAAGCAGGAATTTTTTCATATCCTTCCCATGCTGTATCTTGAATAACAACTCCATTATGTTCATCTGCATATTTAGCAGCAAGTCTTACAGCATCATCATAATTCATATCAGTTATACTAGCTTCTGCACCTTCTGCTCTAATATTTTCAAGTCTAGTTTTTGATGATCCTTTTGGCATATAAACTACTGATTTTTGTTTTAATCTATTTGCAGTCCAAGCAACTCCTCTTCCATGGTTACCATCTGTAGCAGTTACAAAAGTAATATCTCCTAATTTATCTCTTACTTTATCTGAAGTTATTACTTCATAAGGTAAATTTGAAATATCTTCTCCTAATTTATCAGCAAGAAATTTTCCCATCGCAAATGATCCACCTAGAACCTTGAAAGCGTTTAACCCAAATCTATAAGATTCATCTTTTAAGTAAATTCCTGAAATTCCTATTTTTTTTGCTAAATGATCTAAGCTAACTAATGGTGTTTCTTTATATTCTGAAAAACTTTTGTGAAAGTTTCTAGCTTTTGATACTTCCTCTTTACTTAAAAATTTTACACATCCTTCTTTATCTGTTTTTGGTAAAGTATTTTCTTTCCATAATATTTTTTCCATAGCATTATCCTCCTAAAGTTATTTTTTATCCCCCACTATTTTCTAGAGTTTATTCCTTATAACTATACTGATAGCAAGTGCTATGCCAAAACCACCTCTATTTTTTATTGTTAATTAAATCTACAATTATTTTGAAAATATTTCTATAAAGTCAATAAAACTAACAGTTTAGTATAAATATTTAAACTTATATTTTTTTATATAAACCTATTCTTTTTTATATAAAAATAGGCCTAATTATCATTTTGAGAATTAATTGTCAAAGTGATAATTAGGCCGTAACCCTCTATTTTTCTAAGTCTTTATACTTATATATCAAAATAATATTAAATTTTATCAAAATGATAAATATAAAATTTAAAAATTATTCTTTATGACTTTCTAGCTTTCTATATAAAGTTGCAATACCTATCCCAAGCATCTTAGCTGCTTTTTTCTTTCCTGCTGTATCTTTACCACATAAATTTAATACCTTTTCAATATATTCCATTTCCATATCCTTTAAAGGTTTTATTTCATTTTTATCAAATTTTATATTTTCTTCTATATTTTTAACTTCAAAATATACATCATTCTTTTCAAAATCTAATATAGATTTTGGTATCATATCTTTTTTTATTATTCCATCTTCACCTGCAACATTTACCATAAATTCAACTACATTTTGTAACTCTCTTACATTACCAGGCCAATTATATTCCTTTAATATTCTATACACTTCATTTTCTATTGTATGAACATCTTTATTAAATAAATTATTATACTTCTTAATAAGTTTATTTATTATTAAGATAACATCATCATCTCTTTTTCTAAGAGGAGGAACTTCTATAGGTATTACATTCAACCTATAGTACAAATCTTCTCTAAACTCACCTTTTTCAACAAGCTCCTTTAAATTTTTATTAGTTGCAGCAACAACTCTTATATCTAAATCTATAAGCTTATTTGATCCAACTCTTACTAAAGTTCTTTCCTGAAGAACTCTTAATAACTTAACTTGTAAATAAAGTGGCATATCTCCTATTTCATCTAAGAAAATTACTCCTTTATTTGCAAGTTCAAATTTACCTACTCTTCCATTTGAATTTGCTCCTGAAAATGCACCTTTAGCATACCCAAAAAGTTCACTTTCCAAAAGACTTTCTGGAATAGCTCCACAGTTTATAGCAATAAATGGTTTATTTCTTCTATCACCTTCTGCATGTATTGCCCTTGCAACTAACTCTTTTCCTGTTCCACTATCTCCAGTAATAAGTACTGTTGATTTAGATGAAGCTATTTTCTTGATTTTACTTTTTAATTGAACCATTGGATGAGATTCACCAATTATTTCATCACAAGAAATTCTATTTTTACCAAATGTTAAATTAACAGCTTCTTTTTGTGCACTTTTAAATTCCTTAAATATTAATATCTTTTCGCACTCCTTAAAATTTATGTAATTATATATTATTTTTCCAACTACTGAATATTTTTTTCTATCTATCTTTAAATTAAATAGTTCTCCTCTAGGATAATATTCTCCAGTGTTTTCTATTTTTATTTCTTTATTTAATACATCTATTGTAAGATTTAACATAGTTAAAGCCTTATTACTTACTAATGTCATCTTATGCTCTTTACTTATTGTTATAATTCCATCATCTACTGAATTTATTATTTGTTTTAAAAAATCTAAATTATTTTTATTATCTAGTACTTCTCTTTCTTCCATTATTTTTATTGCTATAAAATCTGCTATTTTTTTTAAAAATTCTAAATTAGTATTTAGATTTTCCATTAATCTAACTTTTTGTTCCTCTGTTGAGCATATAAGTCCTATAACTCCAAGTTTATCATTTCCATATATTATAGGAACGCATATTTCCATACACTCTTTACATTTACCCTTATCTTTGCAATTTTTGCAAAGTATATCTAATCCAGGATTTTCAATAACTTTTGGTTCTCCAGATCTTAATGCTTCTTTATAAACATACCCTGAAAACTCTATGTTTTGACCACTTTGATTCTCATAGATTCCAGTTGCTGCTATTCTATTCATATTATTATCTACAATTTCAACATCTATTTTTAATACATTAGAAAGTAAAATAACATATTCATTTACAACATCTGAAATATCTTTTAATCCTATTTTATTCATATAAAATTTCACCCTTTTAGAAATATTTTAGTTAATTAAATTTTTCGATTTATCCTTCATACATATTAAGTTACCATTGTTTTTTTCAAATAATATTTCTGCAATTATACTAAATGCTATTTCTTCTGGCGTTCCATCTGATATATCAAGCCCTATTGGCATATGAATATTATTTATTATTTTTTCTTCAATTCCCTTTTCTACAAGATATTCTTTTAATCCTGAAACCTTCTTTTTACTACCTACTACCCCTATATATTTATATGGCTTATCTATAACAGCTTTAAGCCATTTACGATCACTAGCATGTCCTCTAGTTGCTAAAACTACAAAAGAATCTTTAAAATCAATGTTTTCAATATAATTCTCATCATCTGTAACTATGAACTCATCAACATTTTTAAATGTTTCGTAGCTTTTATATTCTTCTCTATCTTCTATTATTATTCTTCTAAAGTTCATGCTATCTGTTATTTTTATAATATTTTGTGATATGTGCCCAGCCCCAAATATTATAAGTTTTGGTTTTGGTATAAATACTTTTATGTACCCTGAAATATCTCCACCACAAGTCATTTTAAGATTTCCTTTTTCATTTAACCTGTAATCAAAGCTTGTACCTATTCCTTCTTTTATTGCATTTTTACACTCTTTTATTACTCTTGCTTCAACAGCTCCTCCACCAATTGTTCCTACTATAACTCCATCTTCATTAACACTCATCATTGTCCCTGCTTTCCTTGGTGTTGAACCTCCAGCTTCAGTTATAATTGCAAGAGCAACCTTTCTACAATTATTTAATTCCATAGTTATATTTCTCAAAATTCTCTCTTCCATAATTTAAACCTCCATAATACTTCTTAAATAAAGTATCCCTTCTAAAGCTGCTCCACCTACGCATCTTGCTTTATCTGAAATTAAATCACAATTTTTCTTTTCTTCTATTCTTGGATCTATATCAGCTATTTTAAATCCTTTAGTTACATAAAACCCTTCTCTTATCATTCCTCTTAACAAACCACTCATAGTTGCATATACATATTCACTTCCAACTTTACATATTGGCTCACCCTTTTCAACTACATCACCAATATCTTTTATTATGTGTAATGATCCCTCACAAGGTGAATAAACAACCCTCTCTTTTCCATATCCTTTTATAATTCCAGGAACTCCAGTATTTTTTTCAGCTGGTCCTTTAAATATAAGTCTTCCTAAATTATGTCCTCTATTTGTTTCAACAACTATATCAACATCTTTTCCAGCTTCATAACCTGGTCCTAATGCTATTGTTATTGGAGCCATACTTTTATTAGTCCCTATATTTTTCTTGCATAAAGTTCCATCAACAACTGCAATTGGATTTATTTTTCCTATTAAATCACCACTTGAGTCAACCATAACACATACCTTATTTTCTTTTAATATATTATGCATTTCTTCTATTGATTCAGCCTTTTTAGCAATTATATCCTCAACTGTGAATTCGCCATCATATATAGCCTCACTTAGACATACATTTCTTCTTATTGATGAAGGTTTTTGAACTTCAAGTGAAACCACTGAAAATCCTGCCCTCTTAAGTTTTTGAATAGTCCCAGTTGCTATATCTCCAGCACCCCTTACTACTATTATTTCATCTTTCATAACTTTTCCCCCTCATATATAGCTTTTGCCATTTTTAAATCTTCTTTTGTGTCAATATCAAAAAACTCTATACTTTTATTAAAATAAACAGGTGTAACTTTTTTAATGTTATTTTTTATTACATTTCTTCCACCTATATCACCTTCAATATTCATTAATTCAAACTTAAATTCCCTTGAAAAAATTACTGGACTTTTATTTTTGCCATTTACTTTTGGAAGTATTATTCCACCCCTCTTTATAAACGTTTTCATAAGTATTTTAATAGTTTCCTTTTTAATAAAAGGCTGATCTCCAGTAAAAAAAATATATCCATTATACTCCTTTTTCAAAGAACTTAAAGCTAATTTTATACTCTCACTTTGTCCATATTTAAACCTTCCATTATATATAGTTTTAACTTGTAAATTTTCTGCTATATCTTTAACTTCTTTATCTTTATAAACTACTATTACATCTTCAAAATCACAACTTTTTGCTAATTCAATAGTCCATCTTATTAAAGGCTTATTATATAAATTTATAAGAAGCTTATTTTTACTCATTCTTCTAGACATCCCAGATGCCATAATTATCGCTACCAACTAAAACACCTCAATATAAAACTTAAAATAAAAAATAACTTTCATTTAAGAGACTTCCACCTATTATTTTATTTATATTTATATTTTTCCTCTCTAATATTTTTAGCAACTTACATGCCATTTCATATTGTTTTTTATTCTCTATCTTATTTAAAAATAATATTTTTTCTCCAACACTATTTTTAAATAATCCATTTTTACTTGAAATAACATTTGCTATCCCCTCAGGAGTTATTTCCTCTCCTTCTGATATAAGAGATATTTTTGAAAACTTTTCTATTCTATGAATTATATCCTCTTTAGCAACTTTCCCTATAATATCTATAGGTATTATTCCTACTGTTTTATTTGTTCTCTTACTTATTACTGGTTCAGTTTCATTCCAACCTTTTAATGGCTTTCTCTTTGAACCATCACTCTCTATTAATAAATAATCAAATCCATATACATTTTCATCTATTAATTCTACATTTGTATGAAATTTGTTTTCAGAAACAATTTCCCCAATTAAAAAATTTATACCTTTTTCTAAATTAATATTTTTAGATTCATTTAAAAATATTATATTAAATTTTTCATCTTCTTTTGGGATAAACATTTTAGTAGAGGTAGTTATAATAACTTTTTTATTAGATAACTCTTTAGATAATTTGTACATAAATGTCGTCTTTCCACCAGATCCAACAACAGAAACTATATCACCATTTTTTAAATCAATTAAGTCAAATAAATTTTTCATAAATTCCTCCAAAGCCCCTTGGTTTAATTATACAATTTATTTAAATTTTTTCAAATTTTTATATATAAAAAATCATCTATAAGTTATTTACAGTAACCTACATTAAATCTATATATTTTTTCTTGTTATTTTTATGCTGATTTTAATATTTCAATTAATAGAAAATTTAATTTTGATGGAACTTATAAATTTGGAACTCTATCTGATATAAATTATATAATTACAGAAAATAAGCTTGATAGTAAAATATTAAAACTTATAAATAAATTAAATATAAATATTATATAAATAACTTAGTTATTTAATATATAAGTTTATTTTTTATTAAAACTATCTATATATTTTTATTTTTAAATTTAATAAGGATATATTTAATTAAATATATCCTTATACACTATTATCTATTATCTATTTTTTCTGGATAAAGATCATGGTTTACTAATCTATTGTAAGCAACCTGTTCCCATTTGGTACCTTTCTTACCGTAATTGCAATAAGGATCTATTGATATACCGCCTCTTGGAGTGAATTTTCCCCAAACTTCTATATATTTAGGATCCATTACTTTAATTAAATCTTTCATTATTATGTTAATACAATCTTCATGAAAATCTCCATGATTTCTAAAACTAAATAAATATAATTTTAAAGACTTACTTTCTACCATATTTATATTTGGTACATATGATATATATATTGTTGCAAAGTCAGGTTGTCCAGTTATTGGACAAAGACTTGTAAACTCTGGAAAGTTAAACTTTACAAAATAATCATTATCTTTATGTTTATTTTCAAAAACTTCTAAAACCTCTGGTGTATATGAAAATTCATAATTTGTATTTTTATTTCCAAGTAGTGTTAATCCTTCATTTTCTCTATTTAAATTTTGCATAACAAAAAATCCCCCATTATTTAAATTTATTTTTAAACTTTACATAACCATTTTTCCTTAATGTACATGATGGACAATGACCACATCCATTTCCTATTATTCCGTTATAACAAGTTAATGTTTCATTTTTAACTATATCTAAAACACCTAAATCATCTGCTAATTTCCAAGTTTCTGCTTTATCTATCCACATAAGCGGTGTTATTATTTCAAATTGATAGTCCATTGATAAATTCAATGTAACATTTAATGATTTTATAAACACATCTCTACAATCTGGATAACCACTAAAATCACTTTGTGAAACACCTGTAATTATATTATTTATTCCTCTTTGCTTTGCAAATATTGCAACAAAACTTAGAAACAAAAGGTTTCTTCCATCTACAAAGCTATTTGGAACTGTATCTTTCTTCGCCTCTTTATCAACTTCTATATCTACTCTAGTTAATGAATTTGGAGCTAATTGATTTAACAAATTTAAATCTAATATATAATGTTCCACATTATACTTTTTACAAATATTTTTTGCACATTCAAGTTCAAGGTTATGTCTTTGACCATAGTCAAAAGATACTGCAATTACATTTTTATATTTTTTCTTTGCCCAAAATAAACAAGTTGTACTATCTTGTCCACCACTAAAAACTACTATTGCGTCTTCATTATTCATTACTAAAATCCACCTTTCATATTTAATAATAACTCTTGTCTTAAAAGTATATTTTCTTTAAATTTTCCTTTATAAATACTTGTTTTAGTACATGATCCATTCTTTTTAATTCCTCTAGTTGTCATACAGGAATGTTCCCCTTCTATAATAACTGCTATATCAGAACTTTCAGTTATAATTTCTATAATTTCAGCTATATCTTTACCTATTTTTTCTTGAAGTTGCAATCTTCTTCCTACCATATCTGCAATTCTAGCTATTTTGCTAAGTCCTATTACTTTTCCATTAGGAATATATGCAACTGTAACCTTCATGTTATACATTAAAGCTAAATGATGTTCACAATAACTAAATATAGGTATATCTCTAACTATAACCATTTCGTCACTATCTGATATTTCAAAACTTTCATTAAAACATTTATTAAACATTTCTGCTATTTCTTTATTGGAATAATTATTACCTTCTAAAACTTCCTTTAACATATTTACATATCTTTTTGGAGTTTCAATTAATCCCTCTCTATTTGGATTTTCTCCAATTAATTCTAAAAGTTCTCTAACTAACTCTATTGCTCTTTCTTCCTTTTCCTTTGAATTCCAAATATTCATTTTCCTAAACTCCCTTTTTCATAGGATTCCATATTATTTTATGCATTTGTAATTGAAGTCTTATTCCATTTAATTTTCTTAATTTTAGATAATTCACTATATCTTCAAGATTAATTTCATTAAATACTGCACTAACAAATACATTAATATTTCTATCTTCTAAATTTTTTTCTTTATATACTTTTTCCATAGTTTTTAAATCTTCTAAATTAGAAACAACAAATTTTACACAATCTATATTTCTTACAACCTCAAAATTTTCTAATATCATTTTATTTTCCATATTACTTGAAGGGCTTTTGTAATCAACTATATAAGATACAGTTGGAAATTCTTCTATATACTCCTTAATATTTATAGAACCATTAGTTTCTACACTTACATTAAATCCATTTTCTATTAATTTTTTTAATAAGCAACTAGCATTTTCTTTATGTAAAAGTGGCTCCCCACCTGTTAATGTTACATTTTTTATATTAAAATCAAGCTTATTTAAAATCTCATTTACATTCATTTCTACACCATCTGATTCATTTTGTGCATAACAAGTATCACAATATGAACATCTTAAATTACATTCAGAAAGTCTTATAAAATTAGTTATAAAACCAGCTCTATTTGCTTCTCCATCTATACTTTGAAAAATTTCAACTACTTTCATTAATTACACTCCCTATATGTTGCTTTATTATTTGGTGTTTCATATACAGTTATATAATCAATTTTAAAATTTTTATTTTTAATTACTTTTGAAAGCTCATTTTCAAGTTCGCAAAAAAATAATTTACACATATTTTCTGCTGTTGATCTAACAGAAATATTAACTATTTTAAAATTCATCCTTCTACATGCATCTATAAAAATTCTTTCTTCATTTGTTACATTTTCATCAGTAAAAATTAAAGCATGATCATAATTTTTAAAATACTCTTTTATTATATTTTTAATATCAGAAAAATCTATTATCATTCCTTTAGAGCTACCACTCTCTATTAGATTTTCTGCTTTTAGTCCATACTTTACCCTCCAACGATGCCCATGTAAATTTTTACATTTACCAGAATGTCCTTTTAAAAAATGACTTGAATCAAAACTTTCTTCTCCTTCTAAAAAATAACTCATAAAATTTTCTCCTTATTTAATTATTTAACTAAATAAGACATTTCTAAATCGGTATTTTATTAATACATTATAAAATTCATTTTATAAACTAAAACATTTAAATAATTATAGTCATATAATTAATTTAATATTTCTTACATAAAAAAAAGGGCATAAACTGCCCTAATAAACAAATAAAAAAAATATATAATATATTATAATCCTAGTTTTGTTTATAGACAGGATGGTTTCGAACTGTCTTATTAAGTTATTTTTACTATAATATAATTTTAATTCAAAAATTTATTATAATCAACAAATTGTTTTATATCAAATTTAAAATATTTTAAATAATATATATTAATTCTAAAACATGGAGGCTTAAATATGGATTTAGGTTTTTTGCAAAATTATTGCATTCCTACTATAGTTGGAATTTGTTTATGCATTGGCTATGTAATTAAAAGTAGCTTAGATTTTATTTCTAATAAATATATCCCATTAATTATGCTAATACTTGGTTTATCATTAAATATCTTTATAAACAAATCAATTACTTTAGATATAATTCTTGCTGGTATGTTTTCTGGACTTGCAAGTACAGGAGTCCATCAAATGTTTAAAAGCCTTATAAATGAATCTAATTATACCAATAGTAAAAATAATAAAAAATAAAAAGGACATTAAAAATGTCCTTTTTATTTTATGCGTAAACTAAATCTATATTTATCTTATAAAAGCAATTCCATAAGATTGTACTTGCTTTCCTTTATATCTCTTTTCTTATTTACATCACATATATCAACACTTATCATATTATTGTCTTGAATTCCTACTGCTTTTCCAGATTCATTTTTTCTAAGAAGTTCTACAGCATGAATACCCATTCTTGATGCTAAAACTCTATCAAAAGCAGATGGATTTCCACCTCTTTGTATAAAGCCTAAAACTGTGTTTCTTACTCCAATATTTAATGTTTCTTCTAAATATCTTTGAAGATCTTCTATATTATACATTCTTTCAGTTATTATTATAATACTGTCTTGCTTTCCTTTTTCTATATTCTTTTTAAGCTTTTGTGCAATTTCTTCAAAACTTAATTTTCTCTCTGGTGTTGATATTATATCGCCACCACCAGCCATTGCTGAATATAGAGCTAAATCTCCACAGTATCTCCCCATAACCTCAACTATTGTTGGCTTTTCATGTGATGCATCTGTATCTTTTATCTTACTTATACATTCTAATACTGTATTTAAAGTTGTATCAAAACCAATACAATAATCTGTATACTCTAAATCATTATCGATAGTTCCAGGAATTCCAATAACCTTTACACCTAATTCATGTAATTTATTTGCTCCTTGAAAAGAACCATCTCCACCAATTACAATTACAGCATCTATATTATATTTTTTTAAATTTTCTATTGCTTTCATTCTTCCTTCTACTGTCGTAAATTCTGGACATCTAGATGTTTTTAGTATAGTTCCTCCTGCTTCTGAAATATAATCTACATCAAATTCACCAATCTTTTTGATTTCTTCATTTAAAAGACCTGTATAACCTCTCTTTATTCCAAAAGTCTCAATACCATAGTTATTAGAAACCTTTACTATAGTACGAATAACTGCATTCATTCCTGGAGCATCTCCACCGCTTGTTAAAATTCCAATCTTCATAAATTTCTCCTCTGTATATCCATAATTTTGCTAATGTAATTGTATACACCTATATTATTATAATAATACTTTTTTGCAAAATTATAAATAGTTAACCGGTAAATTTATAAAAATTTTTCATTTTTAAAACCTTAATATGATATTCCTTCAATTTAATTAAATTAACCTTATCATAAAAATTTATAAAGCTTTATTTAATATTTTTCTTGATACTTCTAATGTTACATCTCCATTTTCCCCCAAGTTTGTAAGTCCATGTTTTTGTAATGAATTTATTACTTCATCAATATTTTTTTCATCTAAACCATAATCTGAAAGCTTTGTTTTAACTCCTAAACTTTCAAAAAATTCTTTTGTCTTACTTATAGCCATTTCAATTCTACTATCTTCATCCCCATCTTTTATGTTAAATACACGATCTGCATACTGCAATAACTTTTCCTTCTTTTCCTTCTTTCTTACACTCCATGATGCTGGTTGAACTATTGCTAAAGTTTTCCCATGATCTATTCCATATAAAGCTGTAAGTTCATGTCCTATCATATGAGTGCTCCAATCTTCTGGAACTCCCATGGCTATTAAACCATTTAGTCCCATTGTTGCACATAAAACAAGATTTGCTCTTAAATCATAATCGTTTGGATTTTCAATTGTATCTTTACCGATTTCAATTAAAGTTTTAAGTATTCCTTCTGCTGTTCTATCTTGAAATCTTGCATCAACTGGATATGTTACATATTGTTCAACAACATGAATAAATGTATCAACTACCCCATTTGCAACTTGAGTTTTTGGTAAAGTAAATGTTATTTCAGGCTCTAATATTGAAAACTTAGGGAAAACTAAAGGATTTCCAATTACAAATTTTCCTTTATCATATGTTATAACTCCACCACTATTCATTTCTGAGCCTGTTGCTGGTAAAGTTAGTACAACTCCTATAGGTAAAGCTTTTTTGATTTTTCCTGATACTTCCCTTAATAAAACATCAGTTAAATCTCCATCATAATTGCAAGCTAATGATATAAACTTAGTTCCATCAATAACAGAACCTCCACCTACAGCAAGTAAAAAATCTATTTTTTCTTTCTTAATTAGATCTACTG
>ERZ1463036.30-NODE-30-length-34692-cov-21.517077_pt1 | contig 34692 bp, 38 predicted proteins | sample MGYA00564485_ERZ1463036 | MGnify/ENA primary metagenome ERZ1463036 (study PRJEB39244, sample SAMEA3635127) | Helicobacter pylori | study: EMG produced TPA metagenomics assembly of PRJEB11511 data set (Assembly of a 5300-year-old Helicobacter pylori... | reverse complement strand
CTTTTAAGAATCAGTTATATAAATTAACCTACTGTTTAATTTTCAAAGTTCATTTCTTATTTGCCCTTTTCTTAAGGACAAGTAATAATATACTATAGAATAAACAGTAGGTCAATACTTTTTCAAAAACTTTTTTATAAATTTTTTTCATATTCTTTTCTAAGCTTTTCAACTATCTTTCTTTCTAGCCTAGAAACAGTCATTTGAGAGATTTCTAGTTCTTTTGCAATCATAGATTGAGTTTTATCTAAGAAAAATCTATCTTTAAATATTTTAACTTCTAATTCATTTAAATTTTCCATGAATTTATTTATAAAGTCTCGCTGTTCTATATTTCCAAAACTACTTTCTTCTTGTCCAATTTTGTCTATCAATGTTATATCTTTATCTTCTGAATCATCATTACTTGATGAATCTAATGATATAGGTTGATATCCATAAGATGCTTCCATGGCTTCTAAAACATCTTCTTCTGTACACCCTATATATTTTGCAATCTCTTCTACTCTAGGTTGTTTTTTATATTCTTGTTCTAATATAACTTTGGCTTCACTTATCTTTTTGCTTAACTCTTGAACACGCCTCGGTACTCTAAGTGTCCATACTTTATCTCTAAAGTACTTTTTTATTTCACCTATTATCGTAGGAGTTGCAAAACTTGAAAACTCATACCCTTTTTCTATATCATACCTATCTATAGCGTATATTAATGCTAATGAAGCTACTTGATATATATCTTCAAATTCTACACCTTTATTTGCATATTTTTTAGCTAACAAATTTACTAAATATAGATGTTTTTCAATAAGAATATTTCTAACTTCTTTGTTATCTTTATCCTTGCTATATATCTTGAATAGCTCCTTATTATCTATGTCTAGGTAATTAGTAGCATTAGCTACGTTTTTCATTAAATACCAACTCCTAAATACTTAGTCATTTTTATTATAGTCCCTTTATTTTCTTTAGATTCTATATTAACTTCATCCATTAATGATTGTATTATAAATAATCCTAACCCACTTTCTTTTGGATTATTTAAATCTGGTTGATGTAAAGATTCTACATCGTACCCCTTGCCTTTATCTTCAATTTCTATAGCTAATCCATTTTCTAATATATAAAAAGTTATAAAAAATTTATTATCATTACTATGCTTTATAGCATTTGTACAAGCTTCTGATACAGCAACTTTTATGTCTTCTATATCACCTATCGAAAATCCGATTTTATTAGCTATACCTGATGTGGTTAATCTTATAATTCCAACATACTCAGGATTTGAGCTTATTTCCATCTTTATTGTTTCAAAAGCCAACGTCTATCCCTCCACTTTAAATATTTTATCTAGTCCTGTTATTGCAAATATTTTTTTTACATTGATTTTTGGATTTAATATATATATTTCCTTTCCACTTATTTTTAATTTCTTAAGTACTCCTATCATTACACCTAAACCAGTTGAATCTATATAGTCTAAGTTTGTAAGGTTAATTTTCATATCTAAAGATTCTTTATCTGCTAAATTATGTAAATGCTCTTTTAACTTATCTGCTGTAGAAACATCAAGTTCTCCTTCTAGTGATATATCCCAAAAACATTCTTGTTCATTTAGCTTTGAATTTATATTTATTGACATCGATAAACCTCCTTATATGCAATTATCTCTTTATAAATTTAAATATTTTGGCTATACTTGCCACTTTGCCAACTAAATCAGTTATTTCTTCTGTATTTTTAGATATAGCGGCAACATTTTCTATTGTCTCGTGTATATGTCTTTCATTATAGTCAACTATTTTGTATACCTTTCCTACAACTTTAGTTGTCTCATTCAATAATCTTCCTATGTATATTGCTATAATTAATGCCGAAACACCAAATAAAACAGCACCTATTTGCCATCCCATTGCATCCATTAATTATTCTCCCCTTCATCTTCAAAAGTTCTACTTATTACTATTTCATCTTCACATATATCTATACTATCTTCTAATACATTATCATCAATTAGATTATTTATTTTAGTTTTTACACCATCTATTGTTCCTTGTAAAGCTTCTTTTGGGTTTTCCTTAACCTCACCTAGCTTTTCTTTAGCATCTCTTCTTAATTCTGAACCTTTTTTAGGTGCAAAGAATAAACCGGCTATAAATCCAAGAAATGCTCCTAGTAATAAATATTTCCCTTTCTTATTGCTCATAATACATTCTCCTCTCCTATAGTCGATAGCTATGGAAAAAGAATAGGATATATTCCTATTCTTCTTCTATATTTATTTTAGCAATAGAAACTACATTAACTTCATCATTGGTCTTCATTAGCTTAACACCGCTTGTTACTCTTCCAAATAATGATATTTCATTCACTCTTAATCTTATTAACACTCCATCTGAGTTTATTATCATTATTTCGTCTTCTTCTGTAACCATTTCAGCTCCAACAAGCTTTCCTGTCTTAGTAGCTATATTATATGTCTTTATACCTTTACCAGCTCTTATCTGAGTTCTATACTCTTCTATATCTGTTCTTTTTCCAAATCCATTTTCACTAACTACTAATACTTCTGTTCCTTCATCTGTTAAGCTCATAGATACTACTTTATCATCAGCGCCTAAAGTTATACCTTTAACACCCATAGCAGTTCTACCCATTGGTCTTATGTCATTTTCATCAAATCTTATAGACATACCATCTTTAGTTATTAGTAAAACTTCCTTATTAGCATCTGTTAACTTAACTCCTATAAGCTCATCGTCTTCTCTTAATCCTATAGCTATCAGCCCAGATTTATTAATATTTTTGAACTCTTCACGCTTAGTCTTTTTAACTATACCATTTTTAGTAGCTAATAATAAATATTGATTCTCATCATTTTCATTTATTGCTATTAGTGTGGCTATTTTTTCATTTGGAGCTAGTTGAAGTAAGTTTATTATAGCTGTACCTTTAGACTGTCTCTTCCCTTCAGGTATTTCATAAGCATTTAATTTAAATACTCTACCTTTGTTAGTGAAGAATAATAACTTACTATGAGTCGTTGTTGTTACAAGGTGCTTAACAAAGTCTTCTTCTCTTGTAGTAAGAGCTGATATACCTCTTCCACCTCTATTTTGACTCTTATAAGTATCTGCTGGCACTCTCTTTATGTATCCAAAGTGAGTTAGAGTTATAGCTATTTCTTCTTCTTCAATAAGATCTCTAACGTCTATTTCACCCTCAGCATGTCTTATTTCAGTTCTTCTTTCGTCAGCATAATTCTTTTTAATTATTAGCATTTCGTCTTTTATTACGTTAAGAAGTAATCTCTCATTAGCTAATATTTCTTTTAATCTATTTATTTTCTTAATTAACTCTTCATACTCTGCTTCTATTTTATCTCTTTCTAATCCTGTAAGTCTTTGAAGTCTCATGTCTAATATAGCTTGTGATTGAATTTCTGATAATCCAAATCTCTCCATAAGACCTGCTTTAGCTTCTTGAGTAGTCTTAGAGCTTCTTATTAATTTTATTACTGCATCTATGTTATCTAAAGCTATTCTTAACCCTTCTAATATGTGAGCTCTTGCTTCAGCTTTATTTAATTCAAATTTAGTTCTTCTTGTAACTACATCTTTTTGATGTTTTACATAGTAGTATAATATTTGCTTAAGATTTAATACTCTTGGTTGACCATCAACTAATGCAAGCATTATTATACTTATAGTTTCTTCCATTTGAGAATGCTTATATAAGTTGTTTAATACTATATTTGCATTAACGTCTCTCTTAAGCTCTATAACTATTCTCATACCATTTCTGTTACTTTCATCTCTTAGGTCAGATATTCCTTCAACCTTCTTCTCTTTAACTAAATCAGCTATTTTTTCAACTAACTTAGCTTTATTAACTTGATATGGTATTTCAGTTACTACTATTTGTTGCTTATTCTTAGGTAGTTCTTCTATATAAGCTCTTGCTCTAACTTTTACTTTTCCTCTACCTGTTCTATAGGCATTAGCTATATTTTCTTTTCCCATTATTATTGCTGAAGTAGGAAAATCTGGTCCTTGTACAAACTGCATTAAATCTTCTACAGTGCACTCCTCATTATCTATTAAATGTACTGTTGCATCTATAACCTCTGCTAAGTTATGAGGTGGTATACTTGTTGCCATACCAACTGCTATACCGTTAGATCCATTAACTAATAAGTTTGGGAATCTAGATGGTAATACTGCTGGCTCCTTTAAAGACTCATCAAAGTTAGGGATAAAATCAACAGTCTCTTTTTCTATATCTCTTAATAATTCTAAAGATAGTTTACTCATTCTAGCTTCAGTATAACGCATTGCCGCTGGTGAATCTCCATCGACTGAACCAAAGTTACCATGTCCATCAACTAAAAGTCCTCTTGTAGAGAAATCTTGTGCCATTCTAACCATAGCTAAGTAAACTGCACTATCACCATGTGGGTGATATTTCCCTAGAACGTCCCCAACTATACGGGCAGACTTTCTATAAGGTTTATCTGGTGTTAAGTTCAATTCATTCATAGAGTATAGTATTCTTCTATGAACTGGCTTAAGACCGTCTCTTACATCAGGAAGAGCACGTCCAGCTATAACACTCATCGCATAATCCATATACGATTTTTTCATTTCATCAGCTATTTCTAAAGGAAGTATTCTATTGTTTTCTTCCATTTACACTCATCCCCTTTCTTATATATCTAAATTCTTAACGTATTTAGCATTTGTTTCTATAAATTCTTTTCTTGGGGCTACTTTATCACCCATAAGCATTGAGAATACCTCATCTGCCATAGCCGCATCTTCTATATTTACTTGTAGTAATGTTCTAGTTTCTGGGTTCATTGTTGTATCCCATAATTGCTCTGCATTCATTTCTCCAAGTCCTTTGTATCTTTGTAACTCTACGCCAGTTCTACCAATCGACTCTAATAGGCTAGCAAGCTCTTTGTCTGAGTATACATAGTATTCTTTCTTTTGTTTCTTGACCTTATATAGTGGTGGTTGCGCTGCATATACATATCCATTTTCTATAAGTGGTCTCATGTATCTAAAGAAGAATGTAAGTAATAATGTTCTAATGTGAGCTCCATCGACATCGGCATCGGTCATTATTACTATTTTATGATATCTAGCTTTTTCTAAATCGAAGTCATTTCCTATACCACATCCAAAAGCAGTTATCATATTTTTTATTTCATCTGAAGATAATATTTTATCTAATCTAGATTTTTCAACGTTAAGTATCTTACCTCTTAGTGGTAATATAGCTTGAGTGTGTCTATCTCTACCTTGTTTAGCAGATCCACCGGCAGAATCCCCTTCGACTAAGAATACTTCACTCTTAGCTGGGTCTTTTTCAGCACAGTCTGCTAATTTCCCAGGTAATGCAGTACTTTCTAACACACTTTTTCTTCTAGTTAACTCTCTTGCTCTTTTTGCAGCTTCTCTCGCTCTTTGAGCTCTAAGGGCCTTATCAACTATTATTTTTGCTGTAGTTGGGTTTTCTTCTAAGAAAGCTCCTAATTCTTCAACAGTTATACTATCCACTATACCTCTCATCTCTGTATTACCTAGCTTAGTCTTTGTTTGACCTTCGAATTGAGGCTCAGGAAGCTTAACAGATACTACAGCTGTAAGACCTTCTCTTATATCTTCACCTAATAAATTAGGCTCATTATCTTTTATTACTTTATTTCTTCTTGCGTAATCATTTAATGTTTTAGTAAGGGCCGCTTTAAATCCACTTAAATGAGATCCACCCTCATGAGTATTTATATTATTAGCAAATGAATATATGTTTTCCGTGTAACCATCAGTATATTGCATTGCTAATTCTACCATATAGTCATCTACTTTTTTGTCTATATAAACTATATCTTCATGTATTCCAGTTCTCGATTTATTTAAGTATTTTATATATTCTACTAAACCACCAAGGTAGTGGAATTCTTTTATCTTTTCTTTTCCTTCTCTTTTATCTTCTAAAATTATTTTTATTCCTTTGTTAAGGAATGCTAATTCTCTTAATCTATGCTCTAATGTTTCATACTTGAAGTCTATTTCGTCAAATATAGTAGCATCAGGCATAAAGCTTATACAAGTTCCTGTGTGGCTTGATGTTCCTACTGCATTAAGTTCTGATGTAGCTACACCTTTTTCATAAGTTTGTCTGTATAACTTTCCATCCCTTGAAATTTCTGCTACTAACCACTCAGATAACGCATTAACAACAGATACCCCAACTCCGTGAAGACCACCAGATACCTTGTATCCTCCTCCACCGAACTTTCCTCCTGCATGAAGTACTGTTAAAACTGTTTCTAGTGTAGACTTACCTGTTTGAGGGTGAACTTCAACTGGTATCCCTCTCCCATTATCTCTTACTAAGATACTTCCATCTTGATTTATAGATACGTATATCTCAGTACAATATCCTTGAAGTGCTTCATCTATACTGTTGTCTACTATCTCGTAAACTAAGTGATGTAACCCTCTTGGACCAGTAGATCCTATATACATACCAGGTCTTTTTCTAACAGGCTCTAATCCTTCTAGAACCTGAATCTGACTTGCACCATATTCTTGCTTCATCTAGTTCCCTCCATTCTCTATGTTTACAACACTTCCATTATCAATATTAAATATAGTAGTGTTATCTATATTGAATATACTTTTATGTGAAACCTCTGCTGTAGTTATAAACATTTGAACTACATTTAAGTTATTTACTAATAGTTTTTGCCTTGTTTCATCTAATTCACTGAACACATCATCTAGAATTAATATTGGATATTCTCCAACTTCATTATTTATTAACTCAATTTCTGATAATTTTAAAGAAATTGACGCAGTTCTTTGTTGTCCTTGTGAACCATATAACCTTACATCTAGTCCGTTAACAAATATGTTAAGATCATCTCTATGTAGTCCATATCTAGTAGTCCTTGTATCTATATCATGCTCACGGCTTGACGAAAGTTTTTCAATAAATTTGTTATATACTGTCTGGGCAGTATCTTCATCATTTATATCAATTTGATTTTTATATGTTATAACTAAATCTTCAATTCCTCCAGTTAGTTTATCATGTAAACTTTTAGATATACCTGCTATTTTCTTTATAAAATCTCTTCTAAGTATGTAAATATAGCTCCCGTACTTAGCTAAACTTTCATCATATACATCTAATAACGATTTATCTATATTCTTACTCTTAAGTAACTGATTCCTTTGGAATAATATTTTATTATAATTTGTAAGATAATTATAATATCTGGGTATAATTTGACTAATCTCTTTATCTATGAAAGATCTTCTTTCTTTAGGTCCTTCTTTAACTAGTCTCAGATCTTCTGGAGAAAATATTACAACATTTATATTTCCAAGCAGTTCGTATATTTTTTGAATAGGTATTTTATTTACTTTTATACCCTTCTTATTCTTACTGATAGCTATTTCAATTAAGCCTTTAGTATTTTCCTTTGAAAAAGCTCCTCCGACATAAAGATTCTCTTTTTCAAATTTTATTATTTCCTTGTCTTTATTGGTTCTAAAGGACTTTCCAAAAGATAGCATATATATAGATTCTACTATATTAGTCTTTCCTTGGCCATTTTTTCCGACAAGAAGATTTACTTTTTTATTAAATTCCAGATGTAAACTATCGTAATTTCTAAAATTGACTAACTGCAAACTATTTAGTTGCATAAAAGGCTCTCCTTATTACACTACTTTTATTTGATTTCCTTCTACCTCAACTATATCTTGAGGTTTAAGTTTTCTTCCTCTTCTTGTTTCAACTTCTCCATTTACCTTAACTAGACCTTCTAATATTAAAAATTTAGCATGTCCACCTGTTGATGCTAAGTCTGCTAATTTTAAAAGTTGATCTAATTTTATATATTCTGAATCTATATTTATCTCTATCATAGCTCGTCCTCCTATTTATTTTCATTTAGTTTTTCACTAACATGTCAAAAATATATTATATCATAAAATTAGTTATAAAAACCCAACTTTATTAGTTGGGCTTTTTTAATGAATTATATACTAGATGATATTCTTACTGGAAGTAATAGGTATGTGTACTCGATTTCGTCAGCAGGTTTTATTATACAAGGATTAACATTTGTTGTGAATTCTATAAATATCTCTTCACTATCAATGTTTTTTAATCCTTCTAAGAAGTATCTTGAATTGAATGCGATATCTAAATAATCTCCTTCTAATTCTAGTGAAACTTCTTCATAAACATTTCCTTTATCTGTATTAGAAGTTATTGCCATTGCATTATCTCTTATAGATAATTTGATTAGATTATTTTTTTCAGCTTGAGATAATAATGATGCTCTCTCAATACTATTTAAAAGATCTCTTGTTTTTAATTTAACTCTAGTATTGTGTTCTCTTGGAAGTAATCTTTTATAATCTATAAATTCACCTTCTAAAAGTCTAGTTATTATTTTAGTGTCATTTATTATAAATATTGCATTTTTATCATCAAATCCCATTTTTATATCTTCTTCTGATGATAATAAGCTATTTACATCTATTAATGCCTTTCCTGGAATTATAACTTTAGCATCATTTGAAATATTCTCTAAATTACAGCTTCTAACAGCTAATCTATATCCATCTATAGCTACTAAACTTATATTACCATTTACTATTTCTAAAAGTTCACCCATTAAGATAGGCTTTGTTTGGTCTTGAGATATAGCAAATACTGTTTGCTTTATCATATTTTTTAGTAAATCTTGAGGTATATTATATAAGTCTTCTTTATTTACTTCTGGTAACTTTGGAAATTCTTTAGCTGAATCTCCTTTTATCTTAAATCTTGAGTTTACACAATTTATGTATACATTATTTTCACTATCTGTTTCTATTTCAACAAAAGAATCTGGTAGCTTTCTAATTATATCACCAAAAAGTCTAGCATTTACTACTATTTCTCCTTCTTCTATAACTTCAGCTTGTGTATAAGTTTCTATACCTATTTCTAAATCATAACCAGTTAATTTTAGTTGATCTCCTTTTGCTGATAATAATATTCCCTTTAATAAGTCTAAAGTAGTTTTACTATTAATAGCTTTTTGAGATATTCCGATTTTATTAGCAAGTATTTTTTGATTACAAATTATTTTCAATGTGGATAACCTCCTTGTGGTCTTCATATATAAAAAATAAATAAAAAATTAGTAGTAATAGTAATAGGCTATGTGGATAATGTTAATAAATACTTTAAGCCTAATAAATGCAAAGATATTAACATGTGTATAAAGTGTTAATATCTTTGTTGATTTTAGTAGTATAAATTGTTAATAAATTTTAGACAAAAAAATATAAACATTATATTAACACAAAATCCACATATAATTGTTTATAAGTTACCCTTTCAATTCAGAGATTATTTTTTCTATTTTTATTTTGATTTCTTCATTAGTTTGTATATCTTTAATAATCTTATCGTGGGCATGTATAACAGTTGTATGATCACGTCCTCCAAACTCTTCACCTATTTTAGGAAGTGATAAATCTGTAAGTTCACGTGATAGATACATTGCTATTTGTCTAGGATAAGCAATTGATCTTGTTCTTTTTTTAGAATTAAAATCTTCCATTTTTATATCAAATACAGATGCTACCTTCTCTTTTATTCTATTTACATTTATTTCTTCATTTTTTGAAGTAGTTATTATATCTTTTAAAGCTTCTTCTGCTAATTCAAAAGATATAGTTCTATTAGTTAAAGATGAATAAGCAACCACTCTAGTTAAGGCACCTTCTAATTCTCTTATATTAGACTTTATATTTTTAGCAATATATGTCATAACCTCGTTTGGAACATCAATATTTTCCATTTGAGCTTTTTTTCTAAGTATTGCTATTCTAGTTTCAAAATCAGGAGCTTGTATATCTGTTATAAGTCCCATTTCGAATCTAGATCTAAGTCTATCTTCTAATGTTGGAATTTCTTTAGGTGGTCTATCACTTGAAATAATTATTTGCTTATTAGCCTCATGTAAAGAATTAAAGGTATGGAAAAATTCTTCTTGTGTTCTTTCTTTTCCAGCTATAAATTGAATGTCATCTATTAAAAGAACATCGACATTTCTATATTTATTTCTAAACTCTTCATTTCTGTCATCTTTGATAGAGTTTATAAGTTCATTTGTAAATTTTTCAGAAGATACATAGACTACTTTAGGATCCTTTTTTTGACTCATTATATGATGTCCTATAGCATGCATAAGGTGAGTTTTACCTAATCCAACGCCTCCATATAAGAAAAGAGGATTATAAGCTCTAGCTGGAGATTCAGCAACAGCAACACATGCGGCATGAGCAAATCTATTACTATTACCGATTACGAATGTATCAAATGTATATTTTGGATTTAGGTTAGGATAATTAGCCTTTGAAGCTGAACTTTTAGCTTCTTCTCCAAGACCTTCTATGTCTTTTTCACTTAAAACAAATTTAATATTATATTTTTTTAATGATAGCTGATTTACAGAACTTTCTATTAAATTTAAGTATCTATCTTCTAAAATACCTTTAGTGAAGTCATTAGGGACTAAAAGAATTAAATCGTTATTGTGTATTTTTAAAGGTACTATTTGCTTAAAAAAAGCATTAAAACTAGGTGGAGATAGCTCACCTTTTATTAATTGTAGTGTTTTGTCCCATAAAGAAACTACATCCATAATATAAACCTCCGCGCAAATTAATTAACACTTTCCACAAGTTATTAACAAAAAAACAAAAAAATATATATGATAAATAAATTCATTAGATTTATTTGGATAATTATGTGGATAAAATATTAATAATGTAAAAATGTATTAAAAAATAAAAAGATATAAACAATATGTATATAAAGTTATAAATAGTCTAAAGATATAATAAATGTAGTTTATAACTAAAGTATTATCTAAAAGTATACAAGTTATACACATTTATATCCACAGCTTGTGAATAACCTTAATAAGTTAATAAATCTTATAAACATTATCAACAAGTATATTAATAATATCAGAATAAGTGCCAAACTTCAAGGCATTCTGCTTAATTTATCCACAATATTAACTACCTGTTGATAAATTAATACACAGCTACAATTTACGCAATTTTCCTACATAATAATAAATCAACTTTTAAATGAATGTGGATAAATCAGACGACAAATTTGAGGTAATAAATAGTCACCAAAACATATAAAATAAAACAAACAATTTTGTTATTTCATGTATCTAAAAACAAGTTGACAAGCAATATAAAAGCATTTATAATTGTATGTGTTATGTTTACTTTGAGGGTAAGGTTATTATTCTTATAAACGGAAAATAAACGGAAATAAAATTTGAAAGGCGGTGTATGTAATGAAAAGAACTTATCAGCCAAAGAAAAGACAAAGAAAAAAAGAACACGGATTCAGAAAAAGAATGAAAACTTCTAACGGAAGAAACGTGTTAAAGAGAAGAAGAGCTAAAGGAAGAAAGAGATTAACTCATTAATCATTGAGAGAGGCCGCTGTAAAGGTGGCCTTTTTGTGTAGAAACTATATTTACAAGCTGTGTTTACGGAGGGTTTAATATGGACTTCAAGAAAACAAAGGGCTTAAAAAAAGACTCTGATTTTAGAAAAGTGTATAAACACGGCAAATCTTTTGCAACTAAGTATCTGGTAATGTATGTACTAGATAACAAATCAGATGATACTAAATTAGGTATATCAGTATCTAAAAAAGTAGGTAAAGCAATTGTTAGAAATAAGATAAGAAGAAGAATAAGAGAATCATATAGATTAAATGTAGATGAAAACGTTAAAAGTGGGTATGATATAGTTTTTATAGCAAGGATAGCAAGTAATCAGGCTGAATATAAAGATATTGAAAAGTCTGTAAAATATTTGGTAAGAAAAGCAAACATAAGATTAAGTGAATAACAAAAGTCTAAATATGGAGGCATTTTAAAATTTGAAAAAAATAATTACTATACTGAAGGAAATAAATATATACTTAGCGAAATTATGTATTTATCTAGTGAGATTTTATCAAAAATTTATATCTCCATTAAAAGGACCTACATGTAGATTTTATCCAACATGTTCACAATATTCTATAGAAGCTTTTAAAAAATACGGGCTATTAAAAGGAATATATTTAACAGTAAAAAGAGTATCGAAATGCCATCCTTTTCATCCAGGAGGTTACGATCCTTTAAAATAAAACAGAATATACTCTAGGAGGTATAACAGTTGAGTATTATAAGTAATTTATTAGGTGTTGTGTTAAAGACAATTTTTGACTTTATTGGAAATTATGGTCTTTCAATAATTGTATTTACAATTTTTGTAAAAGTTTTATTATTACCGCTTACAATAAAGCAAACTAAGTCTACAAAGGCTATGCAAGATATACAGCCTAAAATAAAAGAGATACAAGAAACGTATAAAAATAAGCCAGAAAAGCAACAACAAGAGTTAATGAAGGTATATCAAGAAGCTAAGATAAATCCATTAGCAGGATGTTTACCACTATTAATACAAATGCCTATATTAATAGGATTATTTACAGTATTAAGAGATCCTGTTACTTATGGTGTTTTCCAAGATAAAGCAACGCTTGCTACTGCATCAGAAGGGTTTCTTTGGATAAAAAACCTAACTCAACCAGATATTATATTAGCTGTATTATCAGGGGCAACTACATTCTTAATGCAAATGATAATGATGCCAAAGGATCAGCAACAAGGTTCAATGAAGATAATGACTTACTTCATGTCGGGGATGATGTTATTCTGGGGATTCACGTTCCCTGCAGGTCTTACATTATATTGGACAGTAGGTAACTTATTCTCAATTGCACAACATTATTTAGTAATGAATCCTTTAAAAGCTAAGTTAGCTAATTCTAAGGAGGAAGTAATAGATGAAGGAAAGCATAGAAATAAGAAGTAAGAGTAAGGAAGATGCTATAAGCCAAGCAATTGAAGAGCTAAAAGTATCTGAAAAAGATTTACAAATAGAAACAGTACAAGAACCTACAAAAGGTTTCTTAGGTTTTATAGGTGCTAAGGAAGGTCTATACAGATTCAAAGTTATTAAAACTGAGTCAGATATAGCTAAAGAGTTTGTTGAAAATATACTTAAGAACTCTAATGTAGAGGCTAAAGTTAATGTTACTCAAGATAATAATTTAATTAAAGTAGACATAGAAGGAAAAGAAGCTGCATGTTTAATAGGAAGAAGAGGGGAAACATTAGATTCAATTCAATTCCTTACAGGATTAGCGCTTAATAAAATAAATAAAGACTCGCATATGAGAGTGCTTGTAGATATAGAAAACTATAGATCAAAGAGAGAAGAATCTTTAATAAGATATGCTAACAAAGCAGCTAGAGAAGTAGCTAGAACTAAAAAAATAAAGAAATTAGACTATATGAATCCATATGAGAGAAGAATAATTCACTCAGCTCTTCAAAACGATAAGTATGTAACTACGTATAGCGAGGGAACAGATCCATATAGAAGATTAGTAATAGAGTATAAAAGATAAAATTTAACCTCCTATGTAATAGGGGGTTTTATTTTCGTTATTTATTTTATATAATGTTAAGATTAAGGAAAGAATTAAAGATAACGAAATTAAAGATAAATTAACTAAATAATAAGAGGTGATTAATTTGTTTATAGATGATACTATAGCAGCAATTGCAACAGCACCAGGTGAAGGTGGTATAGGTATAGTAAGAATTAGTGGTCAAAAAGCACTGAAAGTAGCAGATGAAATATTTAGATCTATGTCAGGAAAAACAATAAGTGAATATAAAACTAGAACTTTAATATACGGAAATATAGTAGACGGTGAAGATGTTATAGATGAAGTTTTATTAGCTTATATGAAAGGGCCAAACTCATATACTGCAGAGGATGTTATAGAAATAAACTGCCACGGAGGATTTATTTCAGTAAAGAAAATATTAGAGCTTATATTATCTAAAGATGTAAGAATAGCTGAACCTGGAGAATTTACAAAAAGAGCATTTTTAAATGGAAGAATAGATTTATCTCAAGCAGAAGCAATAATAGATGTAATAAAAGCTAAAACTGATATGGCTCATCAAGTAGCTCAAAATCAGCTAGAAGGTTCTTTATCAAGTAAGATAAAAGAATTAAGAGGAAAAGTAACAGAAGTATTAGCACACTTAGAAGTTGCTATAGATTTTTCAGAGGAAGATATAGAAGAAATAACATATCAAACTCTTAAAGAAAAAGCTGAAGAAATAAGAATAGAAATTAAAAAATTATATGATACGGCTGAAAGTGGTAAAATACTTAGAGACGGACTTAAGACAGTAATAGTTGGTAAACCAAATGTTGGGAAATCTTCATTACTTAACTCTATATTAGGTGAAAATAGAGCTATAGTTACAGATATACCAGGAACAACTAGAGACGTTATAGAAGAATTCGTAAATATAAAAGGTATACCTTTAAAAATAGTAGATACAGCAGGTATAAGAGAAACAGAAGATGTTGTAGAAAAAATAGGTGTAGAAAAATCAAGAGAATCATTTAATAGTGCAGACTTAGTTATAATGGTATTAGATTCATCGAGAAATCTTTCTGATGAAGATATAGAAATACTAGAAAACCTAGAAAATAAGAAGACTATAGTTATATTAAATAAAACAGATTTAGAACCTAAAATAGAAGAAGATGTACTAGCTAAGTATGTAAAAGAAGAAAATATAATAAGAACATCAGCATTAAAACATGAAGGAATTGAAGAATTATATGATAAAATAGAATCTATGGTTTATAAAGGCAGTGTTAAGAATTCATCTAGCTTAGTAATAACTAATTCTAGACACAAAGATGCATTATTAAAATCATATGAATCTATAAATGATGCTATAAATGCAATAGATACATTCCTTCCATATGATTTTATAGAGGTTGATTTCAAGAATATATGGGATTATCTAGGTTATATAAATGGAGACACAGTAAAAGAAGACCTATTAGATACTATATTTAGTAACTTCTGTATCGGAAAATAAAGTGTATAATATAAAATGTAGATAAGCAATTATAAAAAAGTTTTTCGTGAAACATAAATATAAACGTAGAAAGGATACTGACATGATAGATTTCAAAGCAGGAAAATATGATGTAATAGTAGTTGGAGCAGGTCATGCCGGATGTGAAGCTGCTTTAGCAACTGCCAGAATGGGACATAAAACACTAGTAGTAACTATGTCGTTAGACTCTATTGCACTAATGCCATGTAACCCATCAGTTGGAGGAACAGGTAAAGGTCAATTAGTAAAAGAAATAGATGCTTTAGGTGGTGAAATGGGTGTAAATGCAGATAAAACACTTATACAAAGTAGAATGTTAAATACTGCAAAAGGACCAGCTGTTCACTCTCTAAGAGGACAAGCGGATAAATTTAGATATCATACAGAAATGAAAGCTACTTTAGAAAATGAACCTAATATAGATATAGTAATGGATGAAGTAGTAGATATATTACATGAAGGTCAAACTGTTACTGGAGTAGTTACTAAACTTGGATGTCAATATGAAGCTAAAGCTGTAATATTAGCAACAGGAGTTTACTTAAATTCTAAGATATTCATAGGAGAATTAACTATTAATGAAGGACCTAATGCATTAGGTTATTCAAAGCATTTAACAGATAATCTAGTGGATTTAGGATTAAATATGAGAAGATTCAAAACAGGAACTCCTGCTAGAATTCATAGAGATAGTATAGATTTCACTAAGATGGAAATCCAAGAGGGTGACAAAAGAATAACTCCATTCTCTTTCTTAAGTGATGAAATAAATATAGATCAAGAGCCTTGTTATTTAACAAGAACAAACACAAAAACTCATGAAATAATAACAAGTAACTTAAGTAGAACAGCAATGTATAGTGGACAGGCGAAAAGTACAGGAGCAAGATACTGCCCATCTATAGAAGATAAAGTTGTTAGATTTAGTGATAAGGAATCTCATCAAATATTTATAGAGCCAGAAGGTAGAGAAACAAAAGAGATGTATATCCAAGGGATATCAACTAGTTTACCTTATGAAGTACAATTACAAATGTATAAAAGTATTCAAGGACTTGAAAATGCTAAGATAATGAGACCTGCTTATGCAATAGAATATGATTGTATAGATCCTACTCAATTAAAAATAACACTTGAAATAAAGGGTGTTGAAAACTTATTTAGTGCGGGACAATTTAACGGTACTTCAGGATATGAAGAGGCAGCAGCACAAGGTCTTATAGCTGGTATAAATGCAGCATGTAAAATACAAGGAAGAGAGCCATTTGTACTTGATAGATCAGAAGCTTATATAGGTGTTTTAATAGATGATTTAGTTACTAAAGGAACAAACGAACCTTATAGAATGATGACATCTAGATCAGAGTATAGATTATACTTAAGACAAGATAATGCAGACATGAGACTTACTCAAAAAGGATATGACTTAGGGTTAGTTACAGAAAGCAGATACAATAGATTCTTAGATAAGAAAGCTGAGATAGAAAAAGAATTAGAGAGATTAAAAACAGAAAGAGTTACTCCTAAAGAAGTAAATCACCTTTTAGCAGAAATGGGAGCATCTGAAATAAAAGTAGGATTATCTTTATATGAATTTTTAAAGCGTCCAGAGGTTAACTATGACTTAATTGAAGCTATAGGAAAAGGTGCTGGAGAAGATGTTCATTATGAAGTGAAAGAACAATGTGTAATAATGACAAAATATGAAGGATATATAGACAAGCAATTAAAGCAAATAGAGCAATTTAAAAAGCTTGAAAATAAAAAGTTACCAGAAACTATAGACTATTCAACTATAGATGGTTTAAGAATAGAAGCAAGACAAAAACTTAATGATATAAAGCCAGTTTCAATAGGTCAAGCATCTCGTATATCAGGGGTTTCACCAGCTGATATATCAGTACTTCTTATATACTTAGAGCAAATGAGAAGAACTAGAGGGGGAAAAGATGAATAATACGGAAATGCTAAGACAAGGTCTAAAGGATTTTGGAATAGAACCAAGCGATAAAATGCTAAATGATTTCAAGGTTTATAGAGAGATACTAGTCGACTGGAATCAAAAGATGAACCTTACTGGAATAGAAGAGGAAAAAGAAGTGTATATAAAGCACTTCTTGGACTCTGTTTCAGCTGTAGTTAATGGATACATAAAAGATGGAATGTCTATAATAGATGTTGGTACAGGTGCAGGTTTTCCAGGATTACCATTAAAGATATGCTTAGAAAATGCTAATGTAACTCTTTTAGATTCATTAAACAAAAGAATAAACTTCTTAAAAGAAGTTAGTAATACCTTAGGTTTAACTAATATGGAGTTTATACACGGTAGAGCAGAAGATTTCGGTAAGTCAGAACAATATAGAGAACAATATGATATAGCAACAGCAAGAGCTGTGGCTGGATTACCTATACTTATGGAATTTTGTGTACCATTTGTTAAAGTTGGAGGATATTTTGTGTGTTTAAAAGGACCTAATGCAAACTTAGAGCTAGAAGAGTCAAAAGCTGCTATGGATGTTTTAGGATTAGAATTTATTGAAAAAATAGATGTAGAGCTTCCAGAAACTGATTTAGACCATAATATATTAGTTTTCAAAAAAGTAAGAAATACTCCAGAAAAATACCCTAGAAAAGCGGGTAAACCTGCAAAAAGTCCTATAAAATAGAGATAGGTATATTAAAAATATATTAAAAATAAAACAAAATAGAAGGATTATATAATTACATGCAGAAATAGTATACTCATATGTATCTAATGCAGTATTAATTTGTAAGTAAATAATGAAATTCAAATATATTTATATCTAATAAGAGAGGGATGTTATGGAAGAAAAAAGAGTTGTGGAGATACCTATAGAAAATATAGTTCCAAATCCATATCAACCAAGAAAAGTATTTTCACAGTCAGCATTAGAGGAGTTAAGCAACTCTATAAGAGTTTATGGAATACTTCAACCAATAACAGTTAGAGTTAAAGATGAAAAGTATGAATTAATTGCTGGAGAAAGAAGATTTAGAGCGGCTAAATTGGCAAATTTAACAGTAATACCGGCTATTATAAATAACATGTCTGACGAATATTCTGCTGTATTAGCACTGCTAGAAAATTTACAAAGAGAAGATTTAAATTTTATAGAAGAGGCTATGGGGTATGAAAATTTAATAAAAGAACATGATTTTACACAGCAGCAACTAGCAGAAAAGTTAGGAAAGAATCAATCTACTATAGCTAACAAACTTAGAATACTAAGATTGCCAAGTGATATAAAAATAAAATTAGTAGAAAATAACCTAACAGAAAGACATGCAAGAGCATTGCTTAAGTTACCAAATGAAGAGTTAATGAAGGATGTCTTAGATAAAATAATAAAGAATGAGCTAACTGTAAAGAAAACAGAAAAGTTGATAAAGGATATATTAGAAGATTTACAAGAAACTGAAGAGCCAGAGAAAAAGCAAAATGTAAAGAGTTCAATGGCTATAAGAATATACTTAAATACTATGAAGCAAGCCTTCGATGCTATAATAGGAACAGGAATTGAGGCTAAATATAACGAAGTAGATAAGGGCGATTATATGGAGGTTGTTGTAAAAATTCCTAAAAAGTAAGGTTACTGCTTGGCAGTAGCCTTTTTTTATCAAAATTGGAATTAAAAATTTTATACTATAAATTTTAGAAAAGTGAATTTTAGAAGAAACAAGGGGGGAAATCTTGTGGGAAAAGTTATAGCAGTTTTTAACCAAAAGGGTGGAGTAGGAAAAACTACAACTAATGTAAATTTAAGTGCAAGTATAGGAAAGATGGGTAAAAAAGTACTAGTACTAGATTTAGATCCACAAGGAAATACAACTAGTGGATATGGAATAGAGAAACAAGAGGTAGAAAACACTATATATGAAGTAATGTTAGATGGTGTAGATATAAGAGAGGCAATTTTACCTACGGAGTTTGAAAATGTAGACACTATTGCTTCGGCAACTGAGCTATCAGGAGCAGAAATAGAGCTTACTAATATGGACAAAAGAGAATATGTATTAAAAAATGCTATAGAAAGTGTAAGAAAAGATTATGACTATATATTTATAGATTGTCCTCCTTCATTAGGAATGCTAACTATAAACTGTCTTACAGCAGTAGATAGTGTATTAATACCAATACAGTGTGAATATTATGCGCTAGAAGGTGTAAGTCAGCTTATGGAAACTATAAAGCTAGTTAAGTCTAGACTTAATCCAAATATAGAAATACAAGGAGTAGTCCTTAGTATGTTTGATGGAAGAGCTAATTTATCAATACAGGTAGTTGAAGAGGTAAAAAGGTATTTCAAAGGAAGTGTATATACTACATTAATTCCTAGAAATGTTAGATTAGCAGAAGCACCTAGTCATGGAAAGCCAGTTATATATTATGATGCAAGATGCAGGGGAGCAGAGGCATACATGGACTTAGCAGAAGAGTTCATAGATTTAGAGGAGGATATAATATAATATGGAAAAAAAATCGTCTAAAAGAACAAATAGATTAGGAAGAGGTCTTAGTGCCTTAATTCCGGAAATTAAAGAAGGAATAGACAGTAAAGATATAATAAGTATAGAATTAAAGAATATATATCCTAATGAAACTCAACCAAGAAAAGTGTTTGATGAAGAAAAAATACAAGTATTATCAGAATCTATAAAAAACTATGGAGTATTACAACCAATAGTAGTAAAGCCAGATGAAAATGGCAAATATATGATAATAGCAGGAGAAAGAAGATATAGAGCATCTAAGATGGCAAAATTAAAAGAAGTTCCTGTTGTTATTAAAGATATACCTATGAAAGATATAATGGAAATAGCTTTGATAGAGAACTTACAAAGAGAAGATTTAAACTCTATTGAAGAAGCTTTAGCCTACAAAGGATTAATAGATCACTATAAAGTCACTCAAGAAGAAATATCAGAAGCAGTAGGAAAGAGTAGACCACATATAACAAATACTTTAAGATTGTTGAATCTTGGTGAAGCAGTAATGAAGATGATAGAAAGTGGCCAAATGACAGCTGGTCATGGTAAGGCATTACTTAGAATATCAGATAAAGAATTACAAGAAGAACTAGCAAAGAGAGTTATAGAAGAAGAGCTTTCAGTTAGAGCAACTGAAAATTTAGTTAAAGCTATTGCAGAAAATAATACAAAAGAAGTACCAAAGAAAATAAAAGAGAAAGATATATTTATAGTTGATGTAGAAGAAAAACTTATGAATATATTTGGAACGAAAGTAAATATATCAAAAGGGAAGAAAAAGGGAAAAATAGAGATAGAATATTATAATGATGAAGAATTAAATAATATTCTATCAATGATGCTTGAAGATAATTAATGTAAAGTGAGGAAACTTATATGATTTACTTAGACAATGCTGCAACTACATACCCTAAACCAGAGCAAGTTTATGATTCTATAATGGATTGTATGAAAAACTACTGTGCTAATCCAGGAAGAGCTGGACATAAAATGGCTATGAGGGCAGCAAGAGAGATTTATGACGCAAGAGAAAATATAGCAAAGTTATTTAATATAGATAACCCTATGAATATAATATTTACAAACAATGCTACTGATTCATTAAATTTAGCTATAAAAGGTGCTGTAAAAGAGGGCGACCATATAATAACAACAAGTATGGAGCATAATTCTGTAATAAGACCAATAAAATCCCTAGAAGCAAGAGGAATTTCAAATACAATAGTTAACTGTGATAAAGAAGGTTTCTTAGACGTAAATGATATAAAAAATGCAATAAAACCAAATACAAAATTAATAGTAACTACTCATGCATCAAATGTAGTAGGAACTTTAGTAGATATAAAATCCGTAGGGGAGATAGCTAAAGAAAATAATATATTATACTTAGTAGATGCATCACAAACAGCGGGAGTGTATTCTATTGATGTAAAGGATATGAATGTAGATATGATAGCAGCTCCAGGCCATAAATGCTTGCTTGGACCTCAAGGAACAGGTATCTTATATATAAGGGAAGGTCTTAGTGTAGATATTTTAAAAGAAGGTGGAACAGGAAGTAAATCAGAAGATTTATTCCAACCCGAAATAGTTCCTGATAGATATGAATCTGGAACACACAATACTCCTGGCATAGCAGGATTAAATGAAGGAGTAAAGTTTATATTAGAAAAAGGTATAGATGATATAAGACTACATGAAGAAGAATTATGTCAGTATATGTTAGATAAATTAGAAGAAATTCCTAATATAAAGATATATGGAACTAAAGATAGTAAAAAAAGAGCAGCAGTTATAGCGATAAATATTGGAGATATGGATTCTGGAGAAATAACTTTTATACTAGATAGTGAATATGATATAGCCACTAGATCTGGTATACACTGCGCTCCATTAGCTCATAAAACTTTAGGAACCCTAGAGCAAGGTGCAGTTAGATTTAGCTTAGGGTACTTCAATACTAAAGAAGAAATAGATAAAGCTGTAGAGGCTTTAAAAGAAATTTCTAAAAATAACTAAAAGATAAAAATGAGGATGTCTTAAAATAATTATTTTAAGACATCTTTTTTTATGGAAGTATATAGGTAAATTTTAAAATATATAAATTGAAATAAAAGTTAAATTTGATTTATATTAACAAAAAATTAAAAATAAATTTGATTAAACCTACATAAATAGGTAAAATATTACAAAATACATAGTGTTTTTAATATAAATTTAAGTTATAATCATCTTATAAGAAAATGGTTTCAAGGGGGAATTTTAGTATGGACATTCTAAGCTTAGGAGAGAAAATTAAGAAACTGAGAAAAGAAAAAAATATGACATTAAAAGAGTTAGCTGGAGATAGAATAACAGCAGCTCAAATAAGCCATATAGAGAGAGATAAGTCTCATACAAGTCATGAGTTATTAGATTACTTATCACAAAAGTTAGAAGTAAGTGTAGACTATTTACTAGAAACTAAAGAAATGCAATCTAGAAGGATAACAGATAACTTAATTCTTCAAAGTGAAATTCATATAAAAAGAGGAGAACTTGAAAAAGCGGAAGAATTAATAAATGAAATTTTAAATATATGTAAAAATTATAATTTAATAGATAATTATGCAAAATGCAATTTTTTATTAGGAACGATAAATATAAAAAAAGAAGACTATAATCTTGTAGTTGGAAATTTAGAAAAAGCTTTGTATTATTTCATAAAAGATAATGATAAAGAAAATATATTTAGATGTTATTTGAATATAGGAAAAGTATATATACAAGAAGCATTTTTCAAAGGTGCTATAACACATCTAGGATTTGCAGAGGACTTACTAACAGAAGGGCAAATCGAGGATATGGATATTCATAAAGATTTGTATAGTAATCTGGCATACTCTTACATGAAGTTAAATGACTCTGAAAAGTCTTTATACTATATAAATAAGATTAGTGATATAGAGATGCAAAACAATATAAAAGATGAAATAGATATGTTGTTATTAAAGGCCAATAATTTCTTAAAAGTTGGAAAGTATGATGATTCTAAGGAATGTTTTAAAAGGGCATTAGAGTTATTGGAGGAAGAAGAAAATAAATCAGGAATAGCAAATGTTTATCTGAGAATATCTGATATATATAAAAACCTAGGAAATATAGATAAGGTTTTAGAGTATTCTCAAAAAGCCTATGATATAAATAAAAATAGTGAAGACAAGATAACTATAAAGAGTTTATCTAAAATAGTAGATGCATATATTGAAAATAAAGATTTTGAAGAAGCTAAAAAGTATTGTAAAGTAGCACTAGCATTAGCTATAAAATCAAAAAATAAGTGTAATGAATATAAAGCTTTAAAGTTGTATTCTAAGATACACAAAGCACAAAATGAAAATACATCAGCGATAGAATATCTATATAAGTGTGCAAATATAGTATCTGAATTAGGAGATACTAAAACTTTAGCTGAATTATATATTGAATTAGGAGAATTATATTCAAATATATCAAAGGAAAAAGAATTAGAGTACTACCACAAAGGGGTAGCTTTATATAAAAATTTAGAAATAATATAGAAAAATAAAACAGATATAGCATAGGCTATATCTGTTTTATTTTTAAAAGGTTTATAATATATTTATCTTGAAGTTGGATTACAAGAGAATCAATTTGAAAATTTACCGTCTATTTAAATAAAATCAAAGAAATAAATTTCTTATAATTAAAATTAATCTGATAAGTAATTGTATAGAAATAATCTATAACGTTTAAATTTACATATATGATAGAATTATTTTAAGGAATATGTAAGGAGAGGATATTATGTTAATAGAAATAGATGCAAGAGGACTAGCTTGTCCAAAACCAGTAATAAATACAAAGAAAGAATTAGATAAATTAGAAAATGGAGTTATAAGAGTCACAGTAGACAATACAATGGCAAAAGAAAATATAATAAAACTATCAAAGTCATCTAATTGCGAAAGTAGTGTTTTAAGAGAAGAAGAAGATTTAATAGTAGTCGAAATAACAAAAGGTGAAAATGTAAAAATAGAAGAAGATACGAAGGTTGATTTAGATAATAAGTGTATATTTATATCTTCAGATAAAATGGGACAAGGAAATGATGAACTAGGAGAAGTTCTTATAAAAGGATATATATATACTTTGACAGAAACTAAGCCATATCCAAAGCACATAGTATTTGTTAATTCAGGAGTAAAACTTACAACAGTAAATGAAGCTACAGTAGAAAACTTAAAAATACTAGAAAATAATGGAGTTGAAATACTATCTTGTGGTACATGTTTAGATTATTACAACTTAAAAGAATCATTAAAAGTAGGTACAGTTACTAATATGTATAATATTGTAGAAGTAATGAACAACTCACTACAAACTATATCTATATAATGGACATAATAAGGTTACATATTGTATATGTAGCCTTATTTATATAAAATAATATCTATAATAACTAGATTAGAAAGAGGAAAAACAATGAATGAAATGTATATAGTATCATTTAACTCAACACATCATGCAATAAGAACAGAGAAGTTATTAAAAGAAAAGGAAATAGTATGTACAACACTGCCTACGCCAAGAGAGATAACGGCTAGCTGTGGGATTTCAATAAGATTCTTATACAATGATATAGAAAAGGTAAAAGAAACTTTAAGAGAAAGTGATGTAGAATATAAGGGGATATATAAAATAACTAAATTAGAAAATGGTAAAAAAGAAGCAACAGAGATAGTTTAAAAGGAGTGATTTTAAATGCCTATAAGTATTAAGATAGGAGATGTTGTTGAAATGAAAAAACAACATCCTTGTGGAAATAAAGAATTTGAAATAACTAGAGTTGGTATGGATGTAAAGATAAAATGCACTAAATGCTCTAGAGAAATAATGCTAGACAGAGAAACTTTTGAAAAAAGAGTAAAAAAGATAATTACTAAAGGATAAAATAGAAAATTCAGAAAATTTCAAAGAGAGTATCGAATCAAATTTGGCATTGCTATAATTAAAGTACAGGGTAAACAATTTCAGGGGGTGCTTTAATTATGGCAGTTAAATTTGCAAAGAGAATGGCAGGATTAAAAGGATCAGAAATACGTGAGCTTTTAAAGTTGACGGAAAAACCAGAAGTTATATCTTTCGCTGGAGGATTACCTGCTCCAGAATTATTCCCAATAGAGGAAATGAAAAAGATTTCGACTATGGTTTTAGAAGAGGATGGAAGATCAGCTCTTCAATATTCTACAACTGAAGGTTATACTCCTTTAAGAGAACATATAGCTGATAGAATGAATAGTAAAGCTAAAACTAATGTAACAAAGGATGATATATTAATAACTAATGGTTCACAACAAGGATTAGACTTTGCAGGGAAAGTTTTCTTAGACGAAGGTGACATAGTTTTATGTGAAAGTCCATCTTACTTAGGAGCATTAAATGCTTTTAAAGCATATTTACCAAAATTCATAGAAGTTCCAACAGATAAAGATGGAATGATAATGGAAGAGTTAGAAAAAATATTAGAAACAACTGATAGAGTGAAAATGATATATGTAATACCAGATTTCCAAAACCCAACAGGAAGAACTTGGCCAATGGAAAGACGTAAAAAGTTCATGGAAATTATAAATAAATATGAAATACCAGTAATAGAGGATAACCCATACGGTGAATTAAGATTCGAAGGTGATACATTACCATCTTTAAAATCAATGGATAACAAAGGATTGGTAATATATTTAGGAAGCTTTTCAAAAATATTCTGTCCAGGATATAGAATAGGCTGGACATGTGCATCTCATGAAATATTAAGCAAATTTATATTCGTCAAACAAGGAGCAGACCTACAAGCATCTAGTATATCTCAAAGAGAAGTTAGTAAATACATAGAATTATATGATTTAGATAAACATGTTGAAAAATTAAAAGAGGTTTATAAAAGACGTAGAGACCTTATGTTAAAAACTATTAAAGAAGAATTCCCAGAAGGTTTAGAGTATACTCATCCAGAAGGTGGGCTATTCACATGGGTAGAACTACCAAAACATTTAGACTCAAGAGTTATAATGGAAGATTGTATAGCAAATAATGTTGCATATGTTCCAGGGGGATCATTCTTCCCTAATGGTGGAAAAGAAAATTGTTTTAGATTAAATTACTCAACATCTACAGATGAGAAGATAGTTGAGGGAATCAAGAGATTAGGTAAAGTTTTAAAGAAACATATGGAAGTAAAAGCAAACGCATAGATAGTATAAAAAAAGAGTGACCTGCGGTCACTCTTTTTTATGGGAGATTGGGATGAAATATATTTAAGTTATGGGGGCTATATATAAATAGTATTATCCATCATAATTTAATATATACGTATTAAAAACAAAAAAATTTACCATAATATATGAGGAAATATAAATTGACAATTATCTTTAGTAATGATAAAATGTGTAAGTATGAGATTTGAATCTCATTTCTCTGCTCTACGAAGTAGAGCCGTTAAGTCCAAAGGGAGGTGAAAAGATAATGAGAAATTATGAATTAGTTTTCGTAGTAAAGCCAAATGCTGATGAAGAAACTAGAGAAGCTGTACTTAACAAAGTTAAGGAAGTTATATCTACTGATGGTGAAGTAGCTAACGTTGATGTATGGGGAACTAGAAAATTAGCTTACCCAATAGCTAAGTTCAACGAAGGTCACTATGTATTAGTAAACTTCAGTGCTGGTGTTGAATTACCAAAAGAATTAGATAGAAACTTAAAGATAAACGAAAACGTAATAAGACACATGATAGTTGCTGCTTAATGACTAGTTTTATTATGTAAAAGGCGGTGTTATTATGAACCATGTTGTTTTAGTGGGTAGATTAACAAGAGACCCAGAGTTAAGATACATCGCAGGAAGTGGAACTCCTGTTGCTAATTTCTCAATAGCTATTGATAGAGAATTCTCAGGCAAAGATGGTAAGAGAGAAACTGATTTTATAGATATACAAGTTTGGGGTAAATCTGCAGAGAATTGCGCTAACTATATCGGTAAAGGAAGTTTAGTAGCTGTACAAGGCTCAATAAGAGTGGATGTATATCAAAACCAAGCTGGAGAAAACAGAAGAGCGTTTAGAGTTAATGCTAACAGAGTACAGTTCTTAGATAGTAGAAATAAATCGGAAAATTCGTATAATAAAGGAAGTCAAACAGGATTTGAACCTAGTTTCGAGCCTACGTTCGAACCACAAGGATTAGACCCTCAAGGTTTCCAAGCTATAGATGACGACGATATACCATTCTAAAAAGGAGGGAAATGTTATGATAAACAAGAAGAGACGTAAGAAGAGAAGAGTTTGTCAATTCTGTGCTTCAAAAGACGTTAAGATAGATTACAAAAACACTCAAAGATTACAAAAATATGTAACTGAGAGAGGTAAAATATTACCAAGAAGAATATCTGGAACATGCGCTAAGCATCAAAGAGAATTAACAGTTGCTATAAAGAGAGCTAGAAACATAGCACTTTTACCATACACTGTAGAATAAGAAGGACGAGCCTTATGGCTCGTTTTTTTGTTATTCTAGTTAAATCTACTATGATTTATGATATAATATTTATATATTAAGGAGGGGGCAACTGTGAGATTAGATAGGAATTCCGATATAGCAAGAAACGTTAAAATAATGGAATGGATGAAAACAGAGTTGTTAATGAGCGTAGGGGATTTGTTCAACTTAATGTTTAAAGGAGTAAAGCCTTTAGATGAGGCATTACAAGATACTTTAGCAAATATTATAATGATAACATACCTTTTAGCAAAAAGATTGGGAATTAGTTTTAACGAAATGGATTATAAAATAAAAGAAAAGATAAAACTAGGAATAAATGAGAATCATAGTATAGAAAGATGGTATGGTGAGTTATCTGAACTCAAAAAACATATAGATAATAAGGAGTGAATCTAATTTGAATAATAAAGTAAAACTATCACAAGTATCGATGATAGTTACGCTGGGAATATTATTAGCTCTAGTAACAGCATATGTGCCTATATTAAGTGTGCTGAGTTTCTTAATACCAGTACCTTATGCAATAATAGGAACTATAGGTAACAATAAGTACTCAATATTATCTTTGATAGTTACTTTTTTAATACTTATATTTGGTGTAGATATAACATATGCTGTAAGTATTAGTATTATGAGTGTACTTCCTGGGATAGTTATAGGTAGTGTTGCAAGACAAAACATAAAAAAAGGTCAAGAAAATAAGTTTGAACCTATATATGCAGGGACAATTATAGTTATAATTTCAACTATAATTTTCTATACTATAGCAAATATGGTATTTAAAACTAATTTATTAGATAACTTTATGAATGGTATGAAGGAAGCTGTAAGTGTTCAGCTTCAAATTTTAGGTGATGCAGGTGTAGATGTAAGTAGTGGATTAAAAGTAGAAGATGTAATCACCTTTGCACAAAATCTTTTACCTACAATGCTATTTTTACAGGGGATAATATTAGCGTTTGTTACGTACTACATTGAGGCATTTATATTAAAAAGAATAAGAATGGTAAATTTAGAAATGCCTAAATTTAGAGATTTTTATTTACCGGGAAATCCAGTAATGGTGTCACTTATGCTATACATACTAGTTTTCTTAATTGATATGTTAGGCTTAAATTTTCATGGTGATTTAATCATAATGAATCTTCAACTAGTTTTTAATTTTATGTTTATGGCTCAGGGAATAGCAGTTTCTGTATATTACCTAAGAAATTGGTTTAAAGCTAGTCAAATAAAAAATATACTTATATCAGGATTAATCCTATATATATTCGGATTTATGGGTATATCTTTCTTAGGGATGTTAGATAGTGTAATAGATTTTAGAAAGGTAAGAAGCTATAAATCTGCGTAAGGAGGGAAGTAATGAGGAACAAACCAGCCTTGAAAATTAATATGCCAGAAAATAATATATACATATTAATTATAGGTGTAGCAAGTACAGCACTACTTTTATATGATTTTTATGTAGGTTGCTTATTTTTCCTTATTTTCTTATATATAGTTTTCCACAACTGGAAAACTACTAATATTAGAAGGAAGGAATGGAATAATTACATTCAAAATCTATCTTTAGATATAGATGAAACAACAAAAAAAGCAATAATGAATTTACCTATTCCACTTTGTATATTAGAATTTGATGGAAAAATATCTTGGTACAATAATAAATTCCATCAGATGACGGAAACACAAGATTTATTAGGTGAAAACATTGATGATATAGTAAAGAATCTAGATCTTAGAAAAGTTTTAAATGAAAATAAAGAAATGTACACAGATGTAAAGTATAAAGACAGAGATTATACTGTAGTATACAATGTTGTAAAAAATGATCAAGAAAAAAATGCAAAATATCTAATGATGTTATATTGGTTAGATAAGACAGATTATCTAAATTTACAACAAAAGCATGAAGATGAGAAAAATTCTATGATGTTGATTCAGGTTGATGGATATGATGACGTATTAAAAAGTGCATCAGAGGATAAAAGACCAATGATAAACGTTGAAATAGAAAGAATTCTTTCTAATTTAGAAAATGCATCTAAGTCAGCATTAAAAAGAACATCAAAAGATAAATTTTTCTTAGTTATGAACAAAAAAGAACTTAAAAAGCTAGAAAGTGAAAAGTTTTCTGTACTAGATAAAATAAGAGAAATAGACTATGGAAATACATTACCTGTTACTATAAGTATGGGGATAGGTGTAGATGGAGATTCCATAAATGAAAATCTAAAATTGGCGTCTGGAGCTCTTGATTTAGCTTTAGGTAGAGGTGGAGATCAAGCTGTTATAAAAACTAAAGATAAGTCAGTATTCTACGGTGGAAAATCTAAAGCAGTAGAAAAAACTACAAAAGTAAAATCAAGATTAATAGGTCATGCACTAAGAGAAATTATATTAGAAAGTGATCATGTATATATAATGGGACACAAATATCCTGATATGGATGCTCTGGGTTCGGCAGTTGGAATATATGATATATGTAAATCTTGCGGTAAAAATGCTAATATAGTGCTAGATAGTACAAATGAATCAATAGATATATTTGTAGATAGAATAGAATCTTCAGATTATTATGATGGAATATTTATAGATAGCGAAGAAGCTATAAGAAGTTGCACGAGAAATACACTTGTGGTAGTTGTTGATACCCATAGACCTAATTTTACAGAATGTAATGAACTATTAGGTATATCTGACAAAATTGTAGTGATAGACCACCACAGAAGAGGCGTTGAATTTATAAATGATACAGTACTTTTATTCCATGAAATATACGTATCATCTACGTGTGAGATGGTAACTGAGCTAGTCCAATACATGGAAGATAATGTAAAGATAAATAAATTAACTGCAGAAGGTTTATTAGCTGGTATAACTCTAGATACTAAAAACTTCGCCTTCAAAACAGGGGTAAGAACATTTGAAGCTGCATCGTATCTTAAAAAAGTAGGTGCAGATACTGTAGAAGTCAAAAAGCTATTTAACTCAGACATAAGTGATTTTATAACTAAGGCTGAAATCATACAAAGTGCTAAGATAGTTTATGGAAAAATCTGTTTAGCTTATACAGAAAGAGTAGCAGATAACATAAATATAGTAATAGCACAAGCAGCAGATGAATTATTAAATATAAAGGAAGTTGAAGCATCATTTGTTCTAGGTAAAAAAGATGATAAAATATTCATAAGTGCTAGATCATTAGGAGAAACCAATGTACATGTTCTTATGGAAAAACTAGGCGGAGGAGGGCACAAAGATATAGCAGGTGCTCAATTAGAAGGTGTTTCATTAAAAACTGCATATTCAATGGTACAAGATATAATTGACGAATGCATAAAGGAGGAGAAATAGATGAAAGTTATTTTATTAAAAGACGTTAAAGGAACTGGTAAAAAAGGTGAAGTAAAAGAAGTAAGTGATGGATACGCAAGAAACTTCTTACTTAAAAAGAAATTAGCAGTTGTAGCAGATAATACAGCAGTAAAAGAATTAGGTGAAAAGAAGAAATCTGAAGAGATAAAAGCTCAAAAAGAGTACGAAGCAGCAGTAGAATTAGGAAAGAAAATGGAAGAATTAAACGTTGTTATATATACTAAAGCTGGTGATGGTGGAAGATTATTTGGATCAATAACATCTAAAGATATAGCAGAACAAATAAAAAAACAACACTCTATAGAAGTAGATAAGAGAAAAATACACTTAGATGAACCAATAAGAGCTTTAGGTTCAAGATTCGTTGAGATAAAGATACATCAAAAAGTAACTACTAAAATGAGAGTAGATGTAAAAGAGAAACAATAGAAAAGACACTTGAGGTGATAAACAATGGAGGATATGAATAGAATTCCTCCACATAGTGTGGAATCAGAACAGTCTATATTAGGGTCTATATTACTTGATAAAGATGCAATGATAACGGTGAGTGAAACTATAAAGCCAAATGACTTTTACAAAGAAGCTCACAAAATCATATATGAGTGCATGATAAAGTTAAGTAATAAAGGTGAACCAATAGACTTAATAACCCTAACAGAAGAACTTAAAAAAGAAGGACATTTAGATGATGTAGGAGGCATAAGTTATATAACGAGTTTATCAACGATTGTCCCTACAACATCTAATGTAAAGTATTATGCAGATATAGTGAAGGAAAAATCAGTTTTAAGACAACTTATAAAAGCATCTAATGAAATTATAAGCTTAGGATATGAAGGTTCCTCGAAAATAGAAGATGTATTAGAAAAAGCAGAAAAACAGATATTTGATATATCTCAAGAAAAAGCTAGTGATGATTTTAAATCTATAAATAGCGTACTAATGGATACTTATGATATGATTGAACATCTGTACACATCAAAGAGTGAAATAACAGGAATAACAACTGGTTTTAAAGACTTAAACAAAAAGATAAATGGACTACAGAGAACAGATTTAATATTAATAGCAGCTCGTCCAGCTATGGGGAAAACTGCATTTTCATTAAATCTTGTTCAAAATGCAGCACTAAAGGGTGATGCATCTGTAGCTGTATTTAGTTTAGAGATGTCTAAAGAACAGTTAGTTCAACGTATGTTATCATCACAATCTAGTGTAGAGCTTAAAAAATTAAAAACAGGAAAGCTAGGAGAAAATGACTGGCCTAGAATAATAGATTCTATGGCAGTTTTATCTAATGCTAAGATATATATAGATGATACTCCAGGTATAAAAATATCTGAGTTAAGATCAAAATGTAGAAAACTTAAAATAGAGCAGGGATTAGATTTAATACTTATAGATTATCTTCAACTTATGGAAGGTGAAGGTAATAATGAAAGTAGACAACAAGAAATATCAAAAATATCAAGATCTTTAAAAATAATCGCAAAAGAACTTAATTGTCCGGTAGTAGCATTATCTCAGCTATCTCGTGCACCAGAACAAAGAGCAGATCATAGACCTATGCTATCAGATTTAAGAGAATCTGGAGCAATAGAGCAGGATGCAGATATAGTAATGTTTTTATATAGAGATGAATATTATCATCCAGATTCAGAAAAAAAGAACATAGGAGAGGTAATAATAGCTAAAAATAGACACGGTGAAACTGGTGCAGTAGAGCTAGTTTGGCTTGGTGAAGTTCAAAAATTTGCGGATAAATCTAGGGATATGTAACCAAGATATCCACAGAAGTTTTTTTGGAAATTGGTTAAAGTATGTGGATAAATGTAGGAAAAAAATCATAAGTGTTGAAAAATACAAAAAGACTTATCCACATTATCCACATGTAACCTGTTGATAAATGTGAATAAGTACAAAAAAAAGCAAGCTATTAGCTTGCTTTTATTGTTTACAACTTAATATTTATAAATACAAATTTTTTATGGGGGAAAAATGTGTTGCATATAAATGTATTATATATATATCCAAAAATAATAGAAATAAACAAAGAAATAAATTTATTTAGAATAATTGATAATAATATAAAGGAGACATTAGTATTTTACTGCAAAAAAGGATCTAATTATAAGATTATGATGATGGATACAATGTCTGGAGAAAATAAAGAAATTTTAGGTGTATCTAAAATAGAAGAAGTAGGAACATTTATAAAAAATATAGAAGAATCAGAAGGAATAATAAAGAGTTTAAATAGCTTAGAAGATATAAAAAAATACATATTAAACTCAAAGTGTAAATAAAAAAGTTTGAAAATGTATCGAATGTTTGATAAAATGTATTGGTAAAGTGTTCGAAAATCTATAGTAGAGGTGAGTTATATGAAAACAGTAGCGATTGTAGGATCTCAATGGGGAGACGAAGGAAAAGGTAAAGTTATAGATTACCTTGCTACACAAGCAGATGTAGTAGTAAGAGGACAAGGTGGAAATAATGCCGGACATACATTAGTTGTAGATGGCAAAAAATTCGCTTTACGTCTAATACCATCTGGAGTATTAAATCCTAACACTATAAATGTAATAGGAAATGGTATAGTGTTTGATCCAAAAGGATTTTTAGAAGAGATAGAGACTTTAAATAAAGAAAATATAGATACTAGCAACATAAAAGTAAGTGATAGAGCCCATGTTGTATTACCATATCACAAGGAATTAGATGCACTAGCAGAAGAAGCTAGAGGAGATAACAAAATAGGGACTACAAAAAAAGGTATAGGACCTTGTTACATGGATAAAACTGAGAGATCAGGAATAAGAATATGTGACTTAATGGATAAAGACATATTTGCTAAGAAATTAAAAGCACAAATAGATGCTAAGAATAAATTAGTTCAAGGTGTATACGGAAAAGAAGCAATGTTTGACTTTGAAACTATATACAATGAGTATTTAGGATATGCAGAGCAAATAAGAAAAAATGTTGCAGATACTTCAGTTGTAGTATATGATGCTATAAAAGCTGGTAAAAAAGTATTATTCGAAGGTGCACAAGGAACATTATTAGACTTAGACTTAGGTACGTACCCATACGTTACATCTTCTCATCCAACATCAGGAGGATTCTCTATAGGAGCAGGTATTGGACCAAACATGATAAAAGATGTTGTAGGTATAGTAAAAGCATATACTACAAGAGTTGGAGAAGGACCATTTGTTACTGAATTAGATAATGAAATAGGAGAAAGAATAAGAATCCAAGGTCATGAGTTTGGTACAGTAACAGGAAGATCTAGAAGATGTGGATGGTTTGATGCTGTAATAGTTAAATATGCTGCAAGAGTAAACGGATTAACTAGTATATCATTCATGTTATTAGATGTTTTAAGTGGATTCGAAAAAATAAATATATGTACAGGATACAAAATGGGAGACAAGATAATAACAGATTTCCCAGCATCATTAGAAGATTTAGCTAAGTGCGAACCTGTATATGAAGAATTAGATGGATGGAATGAAGATTTAACAACTATAGAAAGATACGAAGATCTTCCAGAAAATGCTAAGAAATATATAGATAGAATAGAAGAAATAGTTGGAGTTAACATAGATATGGTTTCAGTAGGACCAAACAGAGCTCAAACTATAATAAGAAGAAATATATTTGCTTAATATATATAAGTGTAGTGGATTATATCCACTACACTTTTTTATATATAAAAATTAAAATATATAAAATTAAGTTAGAGATAAATATATTTTTATTTATACTTATAAAAATATATTCTACAAAAAGTTTTACTGAATAAAAAACAATTAGAATACTTACTTATAAATTAATATTTATACCCTAATTTAAGAAAAATATAGATTAGATAATTGGTAAAAATCTAAAATTAAGTATTTTTTAATAAAAAATTAATTTATGAACCCCTGTTATTTACTAAGGTTGAGAGAAAAATAAACAAAAAAGTAAAAAAATATAAAAAAATGTAAAAAAAGTGTTGACGAAAGTGTATGAACCTAATATAATAATATTTGTGAGTGAGAGAAACACGAACAAGCCGAAAGGCAAAAAAGAAAATGACCCATTAGCTCAGTCGGTAGAGCACCTGACTTTTAATCAGGGTGTCCC
>ERZ1463036.29-NODE-29-length-35881-cov-66.330375_pt1 | contig 35881 bp, 48 predicted proteins | sample MGYA00564485_ERZ1463036 | MGnify/ENA primary metagenome ERZ1463036 (study PRJEB39244, sample SAMEA3635127) | Helicobacter pylori | study: EMG produced TPA metagenomics assembly of PRJEB11511 data set (Assembly of a 5300-year-old Helicobacter pylori... | reverse complement strand
AGAAGGTGGAAGAACTGTAGGTTCAGGAGTTGTTACTAGCATAATCGAATAGTAACAAAAAAGTATATTATGGATTATAACTGTCAATAATATTTTGTTAGAAGGACTGGGTAATTTACCTAGTCCTTTACAAAGGATAGATTATTGACAGTTTAAATAAATTGTGATAATGTGAGAAAGTAACTCATGAAGTCACGAAACAGATACAGTAAGAGGTATATCTCTTAGAATATATATTTAAAACTGGAGGTGCAGACCGTGAGAGTAAAAATAACTTTAGCTTGCACAGAGTGTAAACAAAGAAATTATGACTCAATGAAGAACAAGAAGAACAACCCAGACAGAATGGAAATGAAAAAATATTGTAAATTCTGTAAAAAGCATACTCTTCATAGAGAAACTAAATAGTTTAGCGCTTAAGTAAAGACACAGACTTTAATATTATTAAGGATGTGAAACTATGGCTGGTAATAATGTAAAAACTGGAGCCGCTCAAAAAGGTGGCGTGTTTAAATTCTTTAAGGATGTAAAAGCGGAATTTAAAAGAATTACGTGGCCTTCAAAGAATGAAACAAAAAAAGCATTGATTGCAGTTCTTGGGTTCGCTATAGTATATATTATACTTGTAGGTGGACTAGATTATATTTTTCAAAACCTCTTCGAAGTAGTTTTGAAACTTAAGTAAAGGGAGGTTTGGGTGTTAATCACCGATTAATATGAGTGAAAGAGCAAGATGGTATGTAGTACATACGTATTCTGGATATGAAAATAAAGTTAAGGTTAACATAGAAAAAGTTGTTGAAAACAGACATCTTGAATCATTAATTCATGATATCCAAATACCGATGGAAGAAGTAATTGAAGAAAAAGATGGAAAACAAAAAGTTTCCCTTAAAAAGAAATTTCCAGGATATGTAATAGTAAAGATGCTAATGACAGACGAATCTTGGTATGTTGTTAGAAACACAAGAGGCGTTACAGGATTTGTAGGACCTGGATCTAAACCAGTTCCTCTTACTGAAGAAGAGATTGAATCAATGGGAGTTATAGAACTACCTGTAGATATTGATCTTGAAGTAGGTGAAAGTATAAGAGTTATCTCAGGACCACTTAGAGAATTCGTGGCTACAATTCAAGAGATAAACCTTGAAAAACAAAAAATTAAAGCTTTAGTTGATATGTTTGGAAGAGAAACATTAGCTGAGCTAGATTTTAATCAAGTAGAAAAATTAGTATAATTTAGATTATAACTAATGTTTTAATTAAGTGGGAGGACAAAAAAACAATACATATTGTCCGTATATACCACAGTATAGGAGGAATAAACAATGGCTAAGAAAGTAACTGGAATGATTAAACTTCAACTTCCTGCAGGAAAGGCAACTCCAGCACCACCAGTAGGTCCAGCTTTAGGACAACACGGTGTAAACATAATGGGATTCTGTAAGGAGTTCAATGCAAAGACTGCTAATCAAGCTGGATTAATAATACCAGTAGTAATCACAGTTTACCAAGACAGATCTTTTAGTTTTATCTTAAAGACTCCTCCAGCTGCAGTTCTAATTAAGAAAGAATTAGGACTTGAAAGCGGATCAGGAGTTCCAAATAGAACAAAGGTTGGACAATTAACTAAAGATCAAGTTAAGAAAATAGCGGAAATGAAAATGCCTGACTTAAATGCTGCTACAATCGAAAGTGCTATGAGAATGATTGAAGGTACAGCTAAGAGTATGGGTGTAACTATCGAAGAGTAATTCACAAAAATAGTGGGAGGTACAAACCGCTAATACCACAAAGGAGGCTTATTAATGGGAAAGAAATATGTTGAAAGTGCAAAGTTAATAGATAAAAGTGCTTTATATAATCCAACAGAAGCTTTAGAGCTTGCTGTTAAAACTGCAAAAGCTAACTTCGATGAAACAATCGAATTACACGTTAGACTTGGAGTAGATCCAAGACATGCTGACCAACAAGTAAGAGGTGCAGTAGTATTACCAAACGGAACTGGTAAAAACGTAAGAGTTTTAGTTTTTGCAAAGGGAGATAAAGCTAAAGAAGCTCAAGAAGCGGGAGCAGATTTTGTTGGAGCTGAAGAATTAGTTCAAAAGATCCAAACAGAAAATTGGTTTGACTACGATGTAGTTGTAGCTACTCCAGATATGATGGGAGTTGTTGGTAGAATCGGTAGAGTTTTAGGACCTAAAGGTTTAATGCCAAACCCAAAATCAGGAACAGTAACATTTGATGTTGCTAAAGCAATTGCTGAAATAAAAGCTGGTAAGGTTGAGTACAGAGTTGATAAAACTGCTATCGTACACTGCCCAATCGGTAAGAAGTCATTCGGAGCTGAAAAGTTACACGAAAACTTCAAAACATTAATGGAAGCTTTAGTTAAAGCTAAACCAGCAGCAGCTAAAGGACAATACATTAAGTCAGTTACAGTAACTAGCACAATGGGACCTGGAGCAAAAATAAATCCAGCAAAAGTTACAGAATAATTATTGACTTAAAGAACTTTATGTGTTAGAATAAGTTCTGTTGAAAATGAATAATGTGCCGTAGACAGTAGGTGTGATTTTCACGTAACGTACACCAACCTACCGAGGGTTATCTATAAACATAAGTTTATTAAGGTCTTCCTCTGTCTACGGGAAGACCTTTTATAATATAAGTAAGCAGTTAATACTGTGAGGAGGTGGACACACGTGAACAAGAACAGACAATTAAAAGAAGCAAAAGTTGCTGAAATTAAAGAAAAGTTAGAAAAAGCACAAAGTGTTGTTTTAACTAGCTATCAAGGTCTAACTGTTGAAGAAGATACACAATTAAGAAAGAACTTAAGAGAAGCTGGAGTTGAATATAAAGTATATAAAAATACTTTAGTTACATTAGCAGCTAAAGAAGTAGGACTAGAAGGTATAGAAGAATACTTAGAAGGACCTGTTTCAATGGCATTCGGATACGAAGATGCTACAGCAGCAGCAAGAATCTTAAATGATTTCGCTAAGGATCACAAGAAGTTAGAATTAAAAGCTGGAGTAGTTGAAGGAAAGATCTACGATCAAGAAATGATTAAGAAGATCGCTTCAATCCCATCAAAAGAAGTTCTTATTGCAAAATTACTTGGAAGTATCAAGTCACCATTATCAAACCTTGCATACTTACTAAATGCAATAAAAGAAAAGAAAGAAGCTGAATCAGCTGAATAATTAATTAACTAAAAGGTTAATATGTTTTAAAAATTTTGGAGGTGCAATTAAAATGACAAGAGAAGATATCATTCAAGCTATAAAAGAAATGAGCGTTTTAGAATTAAATGAATTAGTAACAGCTTGCGAAGAAGAATTCGGAGTAAGCGCTGCTGCACCAGTAGCAGTAGCAGGAGCAGTAGCAGGAGCAGCTGCTGAAGAAAAATCAGAATTTGATGTAGTTTTAGCTAGCGCTGGAGCTAACAAAATCAAAGTTATCAAAGCTGTAAGAGAATTAACTGGATTAGGATTAAAAGAAGCTAAAGAAATAGTTGATGGAGCTCCTAAGACAATTAAAGAAGCTGTAGCTAAAGAAGAAGCTGAAGAAATGAAAGCTAAATTAGCTGAAGTTGGAGCTGAAGTAGAATTAAAGTAATTTTACTTTAATGAAATTTCAAAAATTCATATAAAAGGTGCTAGTCTTAGCACCTTTTTATATTCTAATGATAAAATTCAAACTATATAAAATATCCTATATTAAAGATGGATACTTTATATAGTTTTATTTATAAGTAAATAAAAATGGATAGTATTGTTTGTTAAAATATATTGACAATGATATTATGTTATGATACTATCATTTAATGTACTGTTCATTATGGATAAGTATATTTTATTGTAAAGAAAGAGTATAATTGTTTTTGAATATGGTTATACTAAAAAGATGACGCTGTCCGAAAGCAAAAGTCCTTAGGGAAGTTATGCTTTTGGTTATTTTAGTTTATACAAGGGGTGAAAATTCATGGTACATCCTGTCCAATCTGGAAAAAGAACAAGAATGAGTTTTGGTAAAGTTAAAGATGTAACAGAAATGCCAAATCTTATTGAGGTACAACTAGATTCTTATGACTGGTTCCTGAAAGAAGGGCTTCATGAGGTATTTGACGACATAAATCCAATAGGAAACTTTACTGGAAACTTAGTATTAGAATTTGTTGATTACAAGCTTGATATGGATAATATCAAGTACTCTGTAGAAGAGTGTAAAGAAAGAGATGCAACGTATGCTGCACCTTTAAAAGTCTCAGTAAGACTTACAAATACTGAAACTGGAGAGATTAAAGAACAAGAGGTATTTATGGGAGATTTCCCATTAATGACAGAGCAAGGTACATTTATTATAAATGGTGCTGAAAGAGTTATAGTTAGCCAATTAGTAAGATCTCCAGGAGTTTATTATAGTCAAAACAGAGATAAGAGTGGTAAAAAATTATTCTCATCAACTGTTATACCAAATAGAGGTGCTTGGCTAGAATATGAAACTGATTCTAATGATATAATATCAGTTAGAATTGATAAAACAAGAAAACTTCCAATAAGTATATTAGCAAGAGCTATGGGATTTGGAAGTGATCAAGAATTAATTGAATACTTTGGAGAAGAAGAAAGATTAAAAGCTACAATTGAAAAAGATAATACTAAAACAACAGAGGAAGCTTTACTTGAAATCTACAAGAGATTAAGACCAGGTGAGCCACCAACAGTTGATAGTGCAATATCTTTAATAGATTCTTTATTCTTTGATGCAAAGAGATATGATTTATCAAGAGTTGGTAGATATAAGTTCAACAAGAAGTTATCTATCAATTTAAGACTTGCAAACCAAATAGCTGCAGCTGATATAGTAAATCCATCAACTGGGGAAATAATGGTAGAACAAGGTCAAAAAATTACTAGAACTATGGCTGAAGAAATACAAAATGCTGGAATTAACTCAGTAGATGTATTAATAGAAGACAGAGTTATAAGAGTAATAGGTAATCATTTTGTTGATTTATCAAAACAAGTATCTTTTGATATAAGTGATTTAAACATTAAAGAATTAGTTCACTACCCAACATTAAGAGAAATACTTGATAACTTCAGTGATGAAGATAGCATTAAGGAAGAAATTAAGAAAAACATTACAAAACTAATACCTAAACATATAGTTAAAGATGATATATTTGCAACTATTAGTTATGAATTAGGTTTAGCTTATGGAATTGGATATATAGATGATATAGATCATTTAGGTAATAGAAGATTAAGATCTGTAGGTGAATTATTACAAAATCAATTTAGAATTGGTTTATCAAGAATGGAAAGAGTAGTTAAAGAAAGAATGACTATTCAAGACCAAGAAGCAATAACTCCTCAAATGTTAATTAATATAAGACCAGTTGCTGCTGCTATTAAAGAATTCTTTGGTAGCTCACAATTATCACAATTCATGGATCAAACAAATCCATTATCAGAATTAACTCACAAGAGAAGATTATCAGCACTAGGACCAGGAGGTCTTTCAAGAGAAAGAGCTGGTTTCGAAGTTAGAGACGTTCACCATTCACATTATGGTAGAATGTGTCCTATCGAGACTCCAGAAGGACCAAATATAGGTCTTATAAACTCTCTAGCTACATATGCTAAAGTTAATGAATATGGATTTATTGAAACACCATATAGAATAATTGATAAAGAAAATAAGAGAGCAACTAACGAAATAAGATACTTCACAGCTGATGAGGAAGATCAATATCTTGTAGCTCAAGCAAATGAACCGTTAGATTCAGAAGGTCATTTTGTAAATGAAAAGGTAACTGTTAGATATTTAGAAGATGTATTAGTAGTACCTGCAAGTGAAGTAGATTTAATGGATGTTTCACCAAGACAAATCGTATCTGTTGCTACAGCTATGATTCCGTTCCTTGAAAATGATGACGCATCAAGAGCTCTTATGGGATCAAACATGCAACGTCAAGCAGTTCCATTATTAAAGCCACAAGCGCCTATAGTTGGTACAGGAATAGAATTTAGAGCAGCTACAGACTCAGGGGTTTTACCTAAGGCTAAGAATGCTGGGGTAGTAACTTACGTAAGTGCTAGTGAAGTTAAAATTAAGAGAGATATTGATGGTGGAATAGATACATACAAGTTATTAAAGTTCAAAAGAAGTAACCAAGGAACTTGTATAAATCAAAGACCTTTAGTTAGTGTAGGAGAAATGGTATTTAAGAACCAAGTTCTTGCAGATGGTCCATCAACAGATTTAGGAGAAATAGCATTAGGTAAAAACATCAGAATGGGATTCATAACTTGGGAAGGTTATAACTATGAAGATGCTATGCTAATTTCAGAAGAATTAGTAAGAGAAGATGTATTTACATCAATTCATATAGAAGAATATGAATGTGAAGCAAGAGACACTAAATTAGGACCGGAAGAAATAACTAGAGATATTCCTAATGTAAGTGAAGATGCTTTAAGAGATATAGATGAAAGAGGAATAATCAGAATTGGTGCTGAAGTAAGATCAGGAGATATCCTTGTTGGTAAAGTAACTCCAAAGGGAGAAACTGAATTAACAGCAGAAGAAAGATTATTAAGAGCTATATTTGGAGAAAAAGCAAGAGAAGTTAGAGATACTTCATTAAGAGTTCCTCATGGAGAAGCTGGTATTATAGTAGATGTTAAAGTGTTTACTAGAGAAAACGGTGATGAATTAAATCCAGGAGTAAATGAACTTGTAAGATGTTATATAGCACAAAAAAGAAAAATATCAGTTGGAGATAAGATGGCTGGACGTCACGGTAACAAAGGGGTTATCTCAAGGGTTCTTCCAGAAGAAGATATGCCTTTCTTACCAGATGGTAGACCACTTCAAATATGCTTAAACCCATTAGGGGTTCCATCACGTATGAACATCGGTCAGGTATTAGAAGTTCACTTAGGTTGGGCGGCTAGTGCATTAGGATGGCATATTGCTACTCCTGTATTCGATGGAGCTACAGAAAAAGATATAGAACAATGTTTAGTAGATGCAGGATACAATGCTAATGGAAAAACTGTTTTATATGATGGAAGAACAGGAGAAGCATTTGATAATGAAGTTACTGTTGGTATAATGTACATCTTAAAACTTGCTCACTTAGTTGATGATAAGATTCACGCAAGATCAACTGGTCCATATTCATTAGTTACTCAACAACCACTTGGAGGTAAAGCTCAATTTGGTGGTCAAAGATTTGGAGAAATGGAAGTTTGGGCACTAGAAGCATATGGTGCTGCACATACATTACAAGAAATCTTAACTGTTAAGTCTGATGATGTTGTTGGTAGAGTTAAGACTTATGAAGCTATAGTTAAGGGAGAAAATATCCCGGAACCAGGAGTTCCAGAGTCATTTAAGGTTCTTATTAAAGAACTTCAAGCACTTTGTTTAGATGTTAAAGTTCTTAATGATGATAACCAAGAAGTAAGAATTAAGGAATTTACTGAAGAAGAAGATTCAGCGGATTTAGAAGTTAATATTGAAGGAACTGAAGAGTTTGTTCAAGATAAACAAACTGAAGTAGATGTAGAAGATGGATATACTTCAGAAGTAGAACCTGAAGAAATTGAAGAAGAATTTGACGGTTTTCAGTTAGAAGAATTTCAAGACAACTTAGAACTTGATGATTTTAACGATGAACACTAATTTTGAAGGGAGGATTACCCTTGTTTGAATTAAATAATTTTGATGCCATACAAATAGGTTTAGCATCTCCTGAACAAATCAGAGAATGGTCAAGGGGAGAAGTCAAAAAGCCAGAAACAATAAATTATAGAACTTTAAAACCAGAAAGAGACGGTTTATTCTGTGAAAGAATATTCGGACCAATGAAAGATTGGGAGTGTCATTGTGGTAAATATAAGAGAGTAAGATATAAAGGTATAGTTTGTGACAGATGTGGAGTTGAAGTTACAAAAGCTAAAGTAAGAAGAGAAAGAATGGGGCATATAGAACTTGCTGCCCCAGTTTCTCACATCTGGTACTTCAAGGGAATACCATCAAGAATGGGATTAATACTTGATATGTCACCAAGATCTTTAGAGAAGATTTTATATTTTGCATCATATGTTGTAATTGACCCAAAAGAAACACCATTATTAAAGAAACAACTTCTTAATGAAAAAGAATATAGGGAAGCTGTAGATAAATATGGTGAGGAAAGCTTTGTAGCAGCAATGGGAGCTGAAGCTATTCAAGAGCTTTTAGGAGAAATAGATTTAGAAACTACTACTAAAGAGCTTAAGGAAGAATTAAAGCAAAGCACTGGTCAAAAGAAAGTAAGAATAATAAGAAGATTAGAAGTTGTTGAATCATTTAGATCATCAGGAAATGATCCAAGATGGATGATTATAAATGTTATTCCAGTAATCCCACCTGATTTAAGACCTATGGTTCAATTAGATGGTGGTAGATTTGCAACTTCAGACTTAAATGATTTATACAGAAGAGTTATAAATAGAAATAATAGATTAAAGAAACTATTAGATTTAGGAGCTCCAGATATAATCGTTAGAAACGAAAAGAGAATGCTTCAAGAAGCAGTAGATGCTCTTATTGATAATGGTAGAAGAGGAAGACCTGTTACTGGTCCTGGAAACAGACCATTAAAATCTCTTTCAGATATGCTTAAAGGTAAGCAAGGTAGATTTAGACAAAACTTACTTGGTAAGAGAGTTGACTATTCTGGTAGATCAGTTATCGTTGTTGGACCAGAATTACAAATGTATCAATGTGGTCTTCCAAAAGAAATGGCACTTGAACTGTTTAAGCCATTTGTAATGAAAAAATTAGTTCAAGATGGAATAGCACACAACATAAAGAGTGCTAAGAGAATGGTAGAAAGAGTTATGCCACAAGTTTGGGATGTTTTAGAGGAAGTAATAGCTGATCATCCAGTATTACTTAACCGTGCTCCTACTCTACATAGATTAGGAATTCAAGCTTTCCAACCTGTATTAGTTGAAGGAAGAGCTATAAAACTTCATCCATTAGTATGTACAGCATATAATGCTGACTTTGATGGTGACCAAATGGCTGTTCACGTACCATTATCAGTTGAAGCTCAAGCTGAAGCTAGATTCTTAATGCTTGCAGCGGGAAACATAATGAAACCATCAGATGGTAAGCCAGTATGTGTTCCTACACAAGATATGGTTTTAGGATCATATTACATGACGATGGAAAAAGAAGGTGCAGAAGGTAGCGGTAAATACTTCTCATCAAAAGATGAAGCTATAATGGCTTATCAAGTTAAAGCAATAGAAATTCATGCTGACATTTTTGTTAAAATGTTTAAAGAAATAAATGGGGAAATGAAGTCAGGTATTATTAAAACTACTGTAGGTAAGTTAATATTTAATGAATCAATTCCTCAAGATTTAGGATTTGTTGATAGAACTAATCCAGAAGAAATGTTTAACTTAGAAGTAGACTTTTTAATAACTAAAAAGTCATTAGGAAAAATTATTGATAGATGTTATAGAAAACATGGTTCAACAAAAACTTCTATAATGTTAGATAGAATAAAAGCATTAGGATATCATTATTCATCAATTGGAGCTGTTACAGTTGCTGCTTCAGATATGATAGTACCAGATGAAAAATATGTTTTATTAAAAGATGCTGAAGAAACAGTTGAAAAGATTGAAAAAATGTACAAAAGAGGTTTCATATCAGAAGATGAAAGATATGAAAGAGTTATCGAAAAATGGACTAAGACAACAGAAGATGTTGCTGATGCCTTAATGGATAGCTTGGATAAATGGAATCCTATATTTATGATGGCTGATTCAGGAGCCAGAGGTTCTAAGTCACAGATTAAGCAATTAGCTGGTATGAGAGGACTTATGGCAAGTCCATCAGGTAAAATTATAGAGTTACCAATTAAAGCTTCATTCAGAGAAGGTCTTGATATATTAGAATACTTCTTATCAACTCACGGAGCTAGAAAGGGTAATGCTGATACAGCGCTTAAGACTGCTGACTCAGGATATTTAACAAGAAGACTTGTTGATGTATCACAAGATGTTATAGTTAGAGAACATGATTGTGGAACTGATGAAGGTATGGTAGTTACTGAAATAAGAGAAGGTAACGAAATAATAGAAGAATTAAAAGAAAGATTAACTGGAAGATATACAGCAGAAGATATAATACATCCAGAAACAGGAGAAATCCTTGTTCATAAAGATGAATATATGGATGTAGATCTTGCAGAAAAAGTATCAGATGCTGGTGTTAAAAAAGTTAAGATAAGATCAGTATTTACATGTAATTGTAAAATAGGTGTTTGTGCTAAATGTTATGGTATGAACATGGCAACTGGTCAAAAAATAAACATTGGTGAAGCAGTTGGTATAATAGCTGCTCAATCAATCGGAGAACCAGGTACACAGCTTACAATGAGAACATTCCATACAGGTGGTGTTGCATCAGCTGGGGATATCACTCAAGGTCTTCCTAGAGTTGAGGAATTATTTGAAGCAAGAAAGCCTAAGGGTCTTGCTATAGTAACTGAAATTGATGGTAATGTAAGAATAGAAGAAACTAAAAAGAAAAGAACTGTATATGTAATGGGTGCAGATGGAGAAGAAGTAAGCTATGATATTCCATTTGGATCAAGAGTTAAGGTTTCTAACGATCAATATGTTGAAGCTGGAGATGAGATTACTGAAGGTTCTGTAAATCCTCATGACATCATGGCTATAAAAGGTGTTGATGGTGCTAGAAGATACTTATTATCAGAAGTTCAAAAAGTTTATAGATTACAAGGTGTTGATATCAACGATAAGCACTTAGAAGTAGTTGTTAAACAAATGACTAGAAAGATAAAGGTTACTGAATCAGGAGATACAAATCTTCTGCCAGGAACTACAATAGATATTTTCGATTTTGAGGAAGAAAATGCAAGAGTAAGAGAGTTTGGTGGAGAAGAAGCTCAAGGAGATCAAGTACTTCTTGGTATAACTAAGGCAGCGCTTGCTACAGATAGTTTCTTATCAGCAGCATCATTCCAGGAAACTACAAGAGTTCTTACTGAAGCAGCTATCAAAGGAAAAATTGATCCACTTGTAGGATTAAAAGAAAATGTAATAATAGGTAAATTAATTCCAGCAGGTACTGGAATGATGAGATATAGATCAGCTAGATTAGATGTTGAAGATAATAAAATAGAAGAAGAAATAATAGTAAATGCTGAATAGAAATTAATTTTATTGACATGTTTATTCTTAAATGTTACAATACGTGTTGTATGTTTAATGAATATGCGACAAAATAATTGTCTACATGACTTCATAGAGGTAAAGTTAGACTTTACCTCGTGAAGTTTTTATAAAGAAATTTGTAAAAGGTAGTCAATTTTAAAAAAGCTTATCTAATTTTAATATAGATAAATAAATTCAGGAGGTGAAAGAATGCCAACTATAAGCCAATTAGTAAGAAAAGGAAGAAAAGCTGCTGTTAACCAATCAACAGCTCCAGCATTAAAAAACTGTCCACAAAAAAGAGGAGTATGTACAGTTGTTAAAACATCAACTCCTAAGAAGCCTAACTCAGCCTTAAGAAAGGTTGCAAGAGTAAGACTTACAAATGGATACGAAGTTACTGCATACATTGGTGGTGTAGGACACAACTTACAAGAGCATAGCGTTGTTCTTATAAGAGGTGGAAGAGTAAAAGACCTTCCTGGGGTTAGATACCATATCGTAAGAGGAGCACTTGACTGTGCTGGTGTAGCTAACAGAATGCAAGGAAGATCAAAGTACGGTGCTAAGAGACCTAAAAAATAGGATTTCTTAAATTAAAATAGTGCTTATCTTCAAGTTTACATAGATTTATAAATTAAGTTTATATAGATGATGAGAGAAGCACTTTGCGACATGAAATATTGTCGAGTACCGATGAACTTAAATTCAAATTGTTAAGGAGGGAAGAAAAGTGCCAAGAAAAGGACATATAGCAAAAAGAGACGTTTTAGCTGATCCAGTTTACAACTCAAAGGTTGTTACAAAGTTAATAAACGGAATCATGCTTGACGGTAAAAAAGGAGTAGCACAAAAAATATGCTACCAAGCTTTTGAAACTATGGCAGAAAAAACTGGCAGAGATGCATTAGAAGTTTTCGAAGAAGCTATGAACAATGTAATGCCATTATTAGAAGTAAAGGCAAGAAGAATAGGTGGAGCTACTTACCAAGTTCCAATAGAAGTTAGAGCTGAAAGAAGACAGACTTTAGGTATCAGATGGATACTAGCTGCTGCTAGAAAAAGAGGAGAAAAGTTAATGTGTGAGAGATTAGCTGCTGAATTATTAGATGCTGCTAACAACACAGGATCAGCTGTTAAGAAGAGAGAAGATACTCATAAAATGGCTGAAGCTAATAAAGCATTTGCTCACTACAGATACTAATTTTAAAACTGTTTTGGCTTTTGCCAAAACAGTTTTGTTGAATTTAAAATCACTATTTGAGAGGAGGAGTTTATTGTGGCAAGACAATTTCCTTTAGATAAATTTCGTAATATAGGAATTATGGCTCACATAGATGCTGGTAAAACAACAACTACTGAGCGTATATTATTCTACACAGGTAGAACACACAAAATAGGTGAAACACATGATGGTGCTTCACAAATGGACTGGATGGCACAAGAGCAAGAAAGAGGTATAACAATTACTTCTGCTGCTACATTCTGTCAATGGAAAGGTTATGCAATCAACATAATCGATACTCCAGGACACGTAGACTTCACAGTTGAAGTTGAAAGATCATTAAGATGTCTAGATAGTGCTATCACTGTACTAGATGCTAAAAGTGGGGTTGAACCACAAACTGAAACAGTTTGGACTCAAGCAGATAATTATGGAGTACCAAGAGCAATTTATGTAAATAAAATGGATGCTACTGGAGCAGACTTCTATGCTTGTATCAACTCAGTAAGAGATAGATTAAATGCTAATGCTGTAGCAATACAAATTCCAATAGGTTCAGAAGATACTTTCGTAGGTATGATTGACCTTATGGAAAATGTAGCTCTTATCCACAAAGATGACTTAGGAAAAGATATCGAAAGAGGAGAAATTCCTGCAGAATTAAAGGATAAAGCTGAAGAATACAGAAATATGATGATAGAAGCTATTGCTGAAACTGATGAAGAGTTAATGATGAAATACTTAGATGGTGAAGAGTTAACTAAAGAAGAGTTAAAATTAGCTTTAAGAAAAGCTACTATCAATAATGAAATAGTACCAGTAATTTGTGGATCATCATACAAAAATAAAGGTGTTCAAGAAATGATCGACTTAGTTGTTGATTACTTACCATCACCAGTTGATATTCCAGCAGTTAAGGGTATCGATGTAGATAATCCAGAAGTAGAATTAGAAAGAGAAGCTAGTGATGATGCTCCAATGTCAGCATTAGCATTCAAAATAGCTACTGACCCATTCGTAGGAAGACTTGCATTTACAAGAGTTTACTCAGGAGTAATGGAAAGTGGAACTTACGTTCTTAACTCAACAAAGGGTAAGAAAGAAAGAATTGGTAGATTAGTTAAAATGCACGCTAACTCAAGAGAAGAAATCAGCGAATTAAGAGCTGGAGACTTAGGTGCAATAGTTGGATTAAAAAATACAACTACTGGAGATACTTTATGTGATGAAGCAAATCCAATTATACTAGAAAGTATGGAATTCCCAGAACCAGTTATTTCAATAGCTATTGAACCAAAAACAAAAGCTGGTCAAGAAAAAATGGGTATAGCTTTAGCGAAGTTAGCTGAAGAAGATCCAACTTTCAAGACTTGGACTGATCAAGAAACTGGTCAAACAATCATCGCTGGTATGGGTGAATTACACTTAGATATCATCGTTGACAGATTACAAAGAGAATTTAAAGTTGAATGTAACGTAGGTGCTCCACAAGTTGCTTACAAAGAAACTATCAAGAAAGCTGTTAAAGCTGAAGGTAAGTTTGTAAGACAATCAGGTGGTAGAGGACAATACGGACACTGTTGGATAGAAATGATGCCAACAGAAGGAGAATATGAATTCGAAAATGCTATCGTTGGAGGAGCTATTCCAAGAGAATATATTCCAGCAGTAGATAATGGTATCCAAGAAGCAGCTGAAAGTGGAGTTATAGCAGGATTCCCAACTATAAACTTCAAAGTAAAATGTTTCGATGGATCATACCATGATGTCGATTCATCAGAAATGGCATTCAAGATTGCTGGATCAATGGCATTCAAAAATGCTATGAAGAAAGCAGATCCTACATTACTTGAACCTTCAATGAAGGTAGAAGTAGTTGTACCAGAAGAGTACATGGGAGATGTAATGGGTGATATTAACTCAAGAAGAGGTAGAATCGAAGGTATGGAACAAAGAAATGGTCGTCAAGTTATCAGAGCTTTTGTACCACTATCAGAAATGTTCGGATATGCAACAGCATTAAGATCAAGAACTCAAGGTAGAGGAACATATGTAATGGTATTTGATCATTATGAAGAAGTACCAAAGAGCATTCAAGAAGAAGTAGCTGGAAAGAAAGCAAAATAATTCTTGATTAAAATTGCAAATATGAGAGATCTACTTTAGTAGTTTCTCTCAATTAAATAAATAAGATTGAAGATATTTTTAATATTTATGTTAAAAATATTTCATACCAAATATTAAGATATAGATTACGATTTAAACAATGACTTATGTCATTTATATGAAGGAGGAATTACAATGTCAAAAGCAAAATTCGAAAGAAGTAAACCACACGTTAACATTGGAACAATCGGTCACGTAGACCACGGTAAAACTACATTAACAGCAGCTATTACAACAGTATTAGCAAACAAAGGATTCGCTGAGTCATTCAAATATGACGAAATCGATAAAGCACCAGAAGAAAAAGAAAGAGGAATCACAATCAACTCAGCACACGTTGAGTACGAAACAGAAAACAGACACTATGCTCACGTTGACTGTCCAGGACACGCAGACTACGTTAAGAATATGATCACAGGAGCAGCACAAATGGACGGAGCAATCTTAGTTTGTTCAGCAGCAGATGGTCCAATGCCTCAAACAAGAGAGCACATCCTACTTGCATCAAGAGTTGGAGTTGACCACATCGTAGTATTCTTAAACAAAGCTGATATGGTTGATGATGAAGAATTATTAGAATTAGTTGAAATGGAAATCAGAGAATTATTAAGCGAATACAACTTCCCAGGAGATGATATTCCAGTAATAAAGGGTTCAGCATTAAAAGCATTAGAAAACCCAACTGATGAAGCTTCAATCGCATGTATCGAAGAGTTAATGGAAGCAGTAGATAGCTACATCCCAACTCCAGAAAGAGCAACAGATAAGCCATTCTTAATGCCAATCGAAGATGTATTCACAATCACTGGTAGAGGAACAGTTGCTACAGGAAGAGTTGAAAGAGGAATATTAAATGTAGGAGCAGAAGTTGAAATCGTAGGATTAAGCGAAGAAATCAAGAAAACTGTTGTTACAGGAATCGAAATGTTCAGAAAGTTACTAGACGAAGCGCAAGCTGGAGATAACATCGGAGCATTATTAAGAGGGGTTCAAAGAACTGAAATCGAAAGAGGTCAAGTATTAGCTAAACCTGGTTCAGTTAACCCACACAAAAAATTCGTAGGTCAAGTATACGTACTTAAAAAAGAAGAAGGTGGAAGACACACTCCATTCTTTGATGGATACAGACCACAATTCTACTTCAGAACAACTGACGTAACAGGATCAATCAAATTACCAGAAGGAATGGAAATGGTAATGCCAGGAGACCACATCGACATGAACGTTGAATTAATCAATCCAGTAGCAATGGACGAAGGATTAAGATTCGCAATCAGAGAAGGTGGAAGAACTGTAGGTTCAGGAGTTGTTACTAGCATAATCGAATAGTAATAAATCTTTTATATAAAATAGTGAAGGAGACGTCCTTCACTATTTTTTTATGTTTTAAAATATTTTGTTTTGGATAAAATTATAGTAATATTGTTTAAAAGTTTACATAGAGATAGTAAAATTTACTTTAAGAAAATACTTGCTATTTGTATAAAATACTATTAAAATATAAAAAGCGAACTAATTCTAACACGGGAAAATAAATTACATAAAATGTGATAAAAATTACTTGAAAAGTGGATAAAATCATAGTATAATGTAGAAGTTGTGAAGCATGCGGCGATGAATCAAGAGGTTGCCGGACTTCCGGGTAATTCTTGATGAGTATGTCAGGATCTAGAATCCGACGACAGGGATTCTATAATTTTGTTCAAAAAGTGTGAAACACCAGGAACAGTTTATAGAAGAACCGCTGTTGTGCGTTAGAAGTAAAGCGTACATGAAAAGGAGGGAAACCAAGATGTCAAAACAAAAAATAAGAATCAGATTAAAAGCTTTTGATCATACAATATTAGATCAATCAGCAGAAAAAATCGTTGAAACTGCTAAATCAACAGGAGCTAAGGTTGCAGGTCCAGTACCACTACCAACTGAAAAAGATGTTGTTACTATATTAAGAGCAGTTCACAAATATAAGGACTCAAGAGAGCAATTCGAAATTAGAACTCATAAGAGACTTATAGATATCGTTAATCCATCACCAAAAACTGTTGATGCATTAATGAGATTAAATCTACCAGCAGGTGTAGATATAGAAATAAAGCTATAATAGCAAATTATAATAAAGACATTGAACTATTATGATTGCAAGGCAATCCGCTAATAAGTTTGGGAGGTGTAGATACATGAAAAAAGCTATAATTGGTAAAAAAATAGGAATGACTCAAATTTTTGATGAAAATGGTAAAGTTCTTCCTGTAACAGTTGTAGAAGCAGGTCCATGTGTTGTAACTCAAAAGAAAACTGTTGAAAATGACGGTTATGATGCAATACAAGTTGGTTTTGGAGATGTAAGAGAAAAGTTAGTTAACAAACCAGCTAAAGGACACTTCGCAAAAGCAGGAGTTTCATTAAGAAGAACTCTTAAAGAATTCAGATTAGAAGACACTAGTGCATATGAAGTAGGTCAAGAAATAAAGGCTGACTTATTTGCAGTAGGAGATAAAGTAGATGTATCAGGAGTTTCTAAAGGTAAGGGATTCCAAGGTGTTATCAAAAGATGGAACCAACAAAGAGGACCTATGTCACACGGTTCAAAATTTAAGAGAGCACCAGGTTCAATGGGAGCTGCTTCAGACCCATCAAGAACATTCAAAAATAAAAAGATGCCAGGACATATGGGAGCTGCTAACACTACAGTGTTAAACTTAGAAGTAGTTAAAGTTATCGCAGAAAAGAACTTAATATTAATTAAGGGTGGAATTCCAGGTCCAAATAAGAGCACAGTAGTAATAAGAAATACAGTTAAGGCTTAATTTCTTAAGGAAAGGAGGAAGCAGGAATGCCTACAGTAGGATTATTTAATAAAGAAGGTAAACAAGTTGGAGATTTCCAATTAAACGAAAATATATTCGCAGTTGAAGTAAATGAAAATGCTATGCACCAAGTTGTTGTTGCATTATTAGCTAATAAGAGACAAGGAACTCAATCAGCTAAAACTAGAGCTGAAGTTAGAGGAGGCGGAATCAAGCCTTGGAGACAAAAAGGAACTGGTAGAGCAAGACAAGGTTCAATCAGAGCTCCACAATGGATCAAAGGTGGTATTGTATTCGCACCAAAGCCAAGAGATTATAGAATGGCTATACCAAAGAGCATGAAGAAAGTTGCTATGTTATCAGCATTAACAAGCAAAGTTCAAGACGGACAAATGGTTGTTGTTGAAGATTTAGCATTCGATTCAATAAAAACTAAAAATGTAGTTAACATGTTAAATGCAATGGAAGCTAAAAAGACTTTAATTATAACAGCTGAATCAAACGAAGTTGTTTATAAATCAGCAAGAAACATTGAAGGAGTAGCAGTTATGCCTGCAAACAACATCAACGTTTATGACTTACTTAAGTTTGAAAAAGTAGTTATGACTAAAGATGCTGTATCAAAGATTGAGGAGGTGTACGCATAATGAAATTAACAAGCCATGATATCATAAGAAAGCCTGTTATTACTGAAAAGAGTATGGCAGCAATGGCAGAAAATAAGTACACTTTCATAGTTCATATCAATGCTAACAAGTCTCAAATAAAGAGAGCTGTTGAAGAAGTATTCAACGTTAAAGTTTCTAACGTAGCTACTTCAAGAACTATGGGAAAAACTAAGAGAATGGGCGTACATGTAGGAAAGAGAGCTGACTTTAAGAAGGCAATCGTTACATTAGCTGAAGGCAGCACTATTGAATTCTTCGAAGGAATGCAATAGACGTCAATAAGGTGATTTATTGGTGCTAAGGCACCAGATAAGCTGAAAGAAGGAGGGAATTTAAATGGCAGTTAAAACATTTAGACCTATGACACCATCAAGAAGAAATATGACTATGCCAACATTTGAAGAAATAACTACAAATGTACCTGAGAAGTCATTATTAGTTTCTTTAAAGAAGACTGGTGGTAGAAACGCACAAGGTAAAATAACTGTAAGACACCACGGTGGTGGAGCTAAAAGAAAATACAGAATAATAGATTTCAAGAGAAATAAGGATGGTATTCCAGCAAAAGTTGCTACTATAGAATACGATCCAAATAGAACAGCATACATTGCATTAGTTGTATACGCAGATGGAGAAAAGAGATACATAATCGCTCCTGCAGGATTAAAAGTTGGAGATACAATTGTATCAGGACCAGAAGCAGATATTAAACCAGGTAACGCATTACCATTAGTTAATATCCCAGTTGGTACATTCATCCACAATATCGAATTACAAGTTGGTAAGGGAGCTCAATTAGTAAGAGCTGCTGGTTTATCAGCACAATTAATGGCTAAAGAAGGTAAGTATGCTACATTAAGATTACCTTCAGGTGAAATGAGATATGTTAGAATTGAATGTAGAGCTACAATCGGTGTTGTATCAAATGCTACTAACGATATCGTTAAAATAGGTAAAGCTGGAAGAAAGAGACACATGGGAATAAGACCTACAGTTAGAGGTTCAGTAATGAATCCTTGCGATCACCCTCACGGTGGTGGAGAAGGTAAGTCACCAGTAGGTAGACCAAGTCCAATGACTCCATGGGGTAAACCAGCTCTTGGATACAAGACTAGAAAAACTAAAAAATACTCAGATAAGTTAATTATTAAGGGTAGAAATAAGAAGTAGTTTGAAGAGAATATTCATTCTCTTCAAGGCTAGAGCCTAAGAAATGAAGGGAGGCAAATATAGTGAGTAGATCAATCAAAAAAGGACCTTTCGTCCATGCAGGACTTTTAAAGAAAATAGAAGAAATGAACGCTAACGGAGAAAAGAAAGTTGTTAAAACTTGGTCAAGAAGTTCAACAATTTTTCCACAAATGATAGGACACACAATAGCTGTTCATGATGGAAGAAAGCATATCCCAGTTTACATTTCAGAGGATATGGTAGGACATAAGTTAGGAGAATTTTCACTAACTAGAACATACAAAGGACATGATGATAAATCATCAAAAAGAAAGTAGTAAGAGCCTGGAAAGGAGGATCATAAATGGAAGCTAGAGCTATAGCTAAATATGTAAGAATGTCTCCAGTAAAGGTAGGAGCTGTTCTTGATTTAATAAGAGGAAAAGATGTAAGAGAAGCAAGTGCTATTTTACAATACACTCCAAGAGAAGCAGCAGTAGCTATTAACAAAGTGTTAAAATCAGCTGTTGCAAACGCAGAAAACAATAATGGATTAGAAGCTGATAGATTATATGTAGCAGAAGCATACGTAGGTCAAGGTCCAACACTAAAGAGATTTAGACCAATGGATCACGGTAAAGCATTCAGAATCAATAAGAGAACAAGCAACATTACAATAGTTGTAAGAGAAAGATAGAAGAAGGAGGGAAATCGAAGTGGGTCAAAAAGTACATCCTCACGGACTTAGAGTAGGTGTTATCAAGGGATGGGATGCAAAATGGTACGCTAACAAGAAAGATTTTGCTGACAATCTAATAGAAGATAACAAGATCAGAGAATTCGTTAAAAAAGAACTTTTCACTGCTGGAATTTCAAAGATTGAAATTGAAAGAGCAGCAAAAAGAGTTAAGTTAAACATATATACTGCTAAACCAGGAGTAATCATCGGTAAAGGTGGTGCAGGTATAGAAGCTTTAAAAACAAAGCTTGCTAAGTTTATATCAGGAAAGAACATCTTAATAAACATCGTTGAAGTTAAGAATGTTGAAGCTGATGCACAATTAATGGCAGAAAATATAGCTGCACAATTAGAAAAGAGAATATCATTCAGAAGAGCTATGAAGCAAGTTATACAAAGAGGAATGAAGCAAGGAGTTAAAGGAGTTAAAACTGCTTGTTCAGGAAGACTTGGTGGAGCTGAAATAGCTAGAACTGAGCAATATCATGAAGGTACAATTCCACTACAAACTTTAAGAGCAGATATCGATTATGGATTTGCTGAAGCAGATACAACTTACGGAAAAATCGGAGTTAAAGTTTGGGTTTATAATGGAGAAGTTCTTCCAACTAAAAAAGTTGAGAAAGAAGAAGCTAACGCATAAGAGTTAAGAAAGGAGGAATTAATCATGTTAATGCCTAAAAGAGTAAAGCATCGTAAGGTACAACGTGGTAGAATGAAAGGTAAAGCAACAAGAGGAAATTTCCTAGCTTATGGAGATTTCGGTATTCAAGCTACAACTTGTGGATGGATCACAAGCAACCAAATAGAGGCTGCCAGAATTGCTATAAATAGATACATTAAAAGAGGAGGAAAACTTTGGATAAAGATTTTCCCAGATAAGCCAGTTACTGAAAAACCAGCTGAAACAAGAATGGGTTCAGGTAAAGGTTCACCAGAGTACTGGGTTGCAGTAGTTAAACCAGGTAGAGTATTATTCGAATTATCTGGAGTTAATGAAGAAGTTGCAAGAGAAGCTATGAGACTTGCATCACACAAACTTCCTGTAAAAACTAAGTTTGTTACAAGAAGAGATTTTGAGGAAATGGGTGGTGAAGAATAATGAAGGCTAGAGAATTAAAAGATTTAAGAGCAAGTAATCCTCAAGATTTAAAAGCTAAATTAGCTGAACTTAAGGCTGAATTATTCAACTTAAGATTCCAATTAGCTACAGGACAATTAGAAAATCCTATGAGAATAAGAGAAGTAAAGAAATCTATAGCCCAAATAAAGACCATCTTAAGAGAAGAAGAGTTAAGGGTTGTTGAACAGTAGATCTGGAAGGAGGTAAGCCTTAATGGAAAGAGGACTAAGAAAAAAGAAAGTTGGAAGAGTTGTTTCCGATAAAATGGATAAGACTATAGTAGTTGCAATCGAAACTAAAGTAAGACATCCACTATACGGAAAAACTGTTAACAGAACAACTAAATTCAAAGTTCATGATGAAAATAATGAAGCTAAAGTTAACGATAGAGTATTAATAATGGAAACAAGACCTTTATCAAAGGATAAGAGATGGAGACTTGTTGAGATAGTTGAAAAAGCTAAGTAATATAGCTTAAAGACTGAAAGGAGGGTAATCTAATGATACAACAACAAACTAGATTAAAAGTTGCTGATAACTCAGGCGCTAAGGAAATAATGTGTATCAGAGTATTAGGCGGATCTAAGAGAAAGTACGGTAACATTGGAGACATAATAGTTGCCAGCGTTAAAAGTGCAACACCAGGCGGAGTTGTTAAAAAAGGTGACGTTGTTAAAGCTGTTATTGTTAGATCAGTAAAAGGATTAAGAAGAGCAGATGGATCATACATAAGATTTGATGAGAATGCTGCAGTTATAATAAAAGATGATAAGCAACCAAGAGGAACACGTATCTTCGGACCTGTTGCTAGGGAGCTAAGAGATAAAGAATTTAATAAGATATTATCATTAGCACCAGAAGTTCTATAAGAGGAGGTGGCTGATTTGAAAATCCATGTAAGAAAGAACGACACAGTTGTAGTTATATCAGGAAAAGATAAAGGTAAAACAGGTGAAGTTTTAAAGGTATACCCAAAAACTGGTAAAGTACTAGTTCAAGGAGTTAATATAGTAAAGAAGCACCAAAAAGCAGGTAGAACTCAAGCTGAAAGTGCTATAATCGAAAAAGAAGCTGCAATAAACAGCTCAAAAGTAATGTTATATTGTACAAAGTGCAAAAAAGCTACTAGAATTAGCAATAGAATCTTAGAAGATGGTTCTAAGGTTAGAGTATGCAAGAAGTGCGGAGAAACATTCTAAAAACTGAAAGGAGGTTAACAATATGACAAGACTTCAAGAAAAGTATGAAAAAGAAATAATTCCAGCTATGATAGAAAAGTTTGGATATAAAAATATAATGCAAGTCCCAAGACTTGAAAAGATAGTAATCAACATGGGAGTTGGTGAAGCTAAGGACAATCAAAAAGTTTTAGAATCAGCTGTTAGCGATTTAACATTAATATCAGGACAAAAGCCTATATTAACAAGAGCTAAGAAATCAGTTGCTAACTTTAAGATTAGAGAAAATATGGCATTAGGATGTAAAGTTACATTAAGAAAGGCAAATATGTATGAATTTGCTGACAAGTTAATGTCAATTGCTTTACCAAGAGTTAGAGATTTCAGAGGAGTTTCAGCTAAATCATTTGATGGAAGAGGAAACTACTCACTAGGAATTAAAGAACAATTAATATTCCCAGAAATAGAGTACGATAAAATCGACAAAGTAAGAGGAATGGATATTATCTTCGTTACAACAGCAAACACTGACGAAGAAGCAAGAGAATTATTAAGATTCCTTGGCATGCCATTTGCTCAACAATAAGGAGGGATAAAGATGGCACGTAAAGCGATGATAGAAAAGTGGAATAAAACACCTAAGTATAAGACAAGAGCTTATACTAGATGCAGAATATGCGGAAGACCACATTCTGTATTAAAGAAATTCGGTATATGCCGTATCTGTTTCAGAGAACTTGCATATAAAGGCCAAATCCCTGGTTGTAAAAAAGCAAGTTGGTAATACTGAAGATATAGTGAAAGGAGGCACATTAAATGGTTATGACAGATCCTATAGCAGATTTGCTAACACGTATAAGAAACGCAAATGCTGTTAAACATGAAGTAGTAGAGGTACCTTCATCAAATGTAAAGAAGGCCGTTGCAAATATATTATTACAAGAAGGATACATCAAAGAAATTGATGAATACAATGATGGAGTAGTTCCAATGTTAAGAATAACTCTTAAGTATGGAGCTAACAATGAAAGAGTAATCACTGGATTAAAGAGAATATCAAAACCAGGATTAAGAGTATACTGCAAGAAGGATGAAACTCCTAAGGTTCTTAATGGTTTAGGAATCGCTGTTATCTCAACATCAAAGGGAATAATGGTTGATAGAGAAGCTAGAAAGAATGGCGTAGGTGGAGAAGTTCTTTGCTACGTTTGGTAGTATTTAAATAAGATTATATAATCGAGAGATTTTAACATATGTATGCAGATAGAGAAAAACAGGAGGTGCAATTATGTCAAGAGTAGGTAGATTACCAATTGCTATCCCTGCTGGTATCACAGTTACAGTAACACCAGATAACGTTGTTACTGTAAAAGGACCTAAGGGTGAGTTAGTAGAAGCTATGCACAAAGACATTAATATTACGGTTGAAAACAACGAAGTTGTTGTAACTAGACCTAGTGACGTTAAAGAGCACAGAGCTCTTCACGGATTAACAAGAGCACTTATAAACAACATGGTTAATGGAGTTGAAAAAGGATTCCAAAAGACTTTAATCTTAAACGGTGTTGGTTACAGAGCTCAAAAACAAGGAAATAAACTTGTTATGAACCTTGGATATTCACATCCAGTTGAAATAGAAATTATGGATGGTATCGAAATCGAAATACCTGAAGCTACAAAAGTTGTTGTAAAAGGAATCAACAAGCAAAAAGTTGGAGAAGCAGCAGCGCAAATAAGAAAATGGAGAAAACCAGAACCATACAAGGGTAAAGGTATAAGATACGAAGACGAAGTTATCAGACGTAAAGAAGGTAAAACTGGTAAGTAATAAAAGAAAGGAGTGAGCTTTATATGTTCAAAAAAGCAGACAGAAAAGCTAGCAGAAAGAGACGTCACTTAAGAGTGCGTAAGAAAGTTTTCGGTACTCCTGAAAGACCAAGACTTTCAGTATACAGAAGTGAAAAAAATATCTATGCACAAATAATAGATGATATAAACGCTGTAACAATAGTTGCTGCTTCAAGCTTAGAGAAAGATTTCTCAGCTAAGGGCGGAAATAAAGAAGGCGCTAAACTAGTTGGTGAATTAGTTGCTAAGAAAGCACTTGAAAAAGGATTAACAGAAGTTGTTTTCGATAGAGGCGGATATGTATATCACGGAAGAGTTCAATCATTAGCTGAAGGTGCTAGAGAAGCAGGCTTAAAATTCTAAGAAACGAGGAGGGAAATAAATGAGAATCGATCCTAGTACACTAGACCTTAAAGAAAAGGTTGTTAACATAAACAGAGTTACTAAGGTTGTTAAAGGTGGTAGAAACTTCAGATTCGCAGCTCTAGTTGTTGTTGGAGACGAGAACGGACACGTTGGAGTTGGAATGGGTAAATCTATCGAAATACCTGAAGCAATTAAAAAAGGAATTGAAGACGCTAAGAAAAATTTAGTATCAGTTTCAATGGTAGGAAATACAGTTCCTCACGAAATCCACGGAAGATTTGGAAGAGGAGACGTTCTTATCATGCCAGCTAAAGAAGGTACAGGAGTTATCGCTGGAGGTCCAGCTAGAGTTGTACTTGAATTAGCAGGAATAAAGGATGTTAGAGCTAAATCATTAGGTTCAAACAATCCTAACAACATGGTAAAAGCTACAATCAATGGATTAGCAAACTTAAGAACAGCAGAAGATATTGCTAAATTAAGAGGAAAATCTATTGAAGAAATATTAGGTTAGGAGGGGAAATTGCATGGCTAAGTTAAGAGTTACTCTTGTAAAAAGCTTAATCGGTAGAAAAAAAGACCATATCGCTACTGCAAATGCCCTTGGACTTAAGAAAATAGGTAAAACAGTAGAGCATGAGGGAACTCCTCAAATCAATGGTATGATCAAAAAGATAAGCTACATGTTAAAAGTAGAAGAAGTATAATAAAGAGGAGGTGCAAGACGTATGAAACTTCATGAATTAAAACCAGCAGCTGGAAGCAGAAAAGCTCCTAAGAGAGTAGGAAGAGGAACTGGTTCAGGTTTAGGAAGAAACGCTGGTAAAGGTGAAAAAGGACAAAACGCTAGATCAGGTGGTGGAGTTAGACCAGGATTCGAAGGTGGTCAAATGCCATTATACAGAAGACTTCCTAAGAGAGGATTCACTAATATCTTTGCTAAAAAGATCGTTAGCATTAATGTAGATAGATTAAATATCTTCGAAGATGGTACAGAAGTTACTCCAGAAGTATTATTAGAAAGAAGAGTTATTTCTAAAGTTATGGACGGAGTAAAAATTCTTGGAAACGGAAACTTAGAAAAGAACTTAACTGTAAAAGGATGTAAGTTCTCAAAATCTGCTATCGAAAAAATCGAAGCAGCTGGAGGAAAAGTTGAGGTGAAATAAGAATGCTATCAACCCTACGTAACGCCTGGAAGGTACCTGAGTTAAGGAAGAGATTTTACTGGACAATATTTTTAGTGGCAATCTTTAGGATGGGAAGTCATATTCCTGTTCCTGGGATTAGCGCTGATTATTTAAAAAGTTTAACTCAATCAGGTAATTTGATGGGTTTCTATGATTTAATATCAGGAGGAGCCTTCAGTAGATTTAGTATTTTTGCTCTTGGTGTAATGCCATACATCAATGCATCAATTATAATGCAACTTTTAACAATCGCCATACCTTCATTAGAACAACTTCAAAAAGAAGGTGAAGAGGGTAGGAAAAAGATACAAAATGCTACTAGATATGTATCTATTGTAATTGCAGTAATTCTTGCATTTGGAATGTATGCTACTATTTCTCAAATGGGAGCAACCATTGGTATGAAAACTGTACAAATGATAGTAGTCATTTTAGCATTAGTTGTTGGATCTACATTCTGTATGTGGTTAGGAGACCAAATTACCGTTAAAGGTTTTGGAAACGGTGTTTCAATCTTAATATTTGTAAATATAGTTTCTAGATTACCAATGACACTTAAGTCTATGATGATTTTACAAAACTCAGGAGAAATAAGTATTGTAGAAATAGCATTATTTATAGTGTTTGCTTTAGCAACACTTGCAGGAGTAATATTCTTCTCACTTGCTGAAAGAAGAATTCCTGTGCAATATGCAGGCAAGGCAGTTGGAAACAAGGTTATGAAGGGACAGTCAACTCATATTCCTTTAAGCATTGTAGGATCAGCTGTAATAGCAATAATATTTGCTATGTCAGTAATGCAATTCCTACCAACAATTGCTGGATTCTTTCCACAATATGAATGGGCAAAATGGGTTACTAGTAGTCCTTGGAGTATATTTAATAGCAAAACTTGGATGTATCCAATCGTTTATTCAATATTAACTATATTCTTTACATGGTTCTATACTCAAGTTACATTTAAACCAGAAGAAATGTCAGAGAACTTGCATAAATCGGCTGGATTTATACCGGGTATTAGACCAGGTGAGCCTACAACTTTATATTTTGAAAGTATTCTTAATAGAGTATCTTTCATAGGTGGAATATTTGCAGCACTACTTGCTGTAACACCAATAGTTATAAATAACTATACTGCATTCAAAGGAATACAATTTGGGGGAACAGCACTTCTTATTGTAGTGAGTGTTGCTCTAGATTTCACAAGAAAACTAGAATCACAAATGATAATGAGACACTACAAAGGATTTCTTAAATAAGATTAAATAATGGAGATGATGCCCGTGAAAATTATTTTACTAGGTCCTCCTGGAGCAGGAAAAGGAACACAGGCAAAATCAATTAGTAATAGATATTCAATTCCACATATTTCAACAGGAGATATTTTTAGAAAGAATATTTCAGAAAATACTCCTTTAGGAATTGAAGCTAAAAAATATATGGATAACGGGCAATTAGTACCGGATTCAGTAACTATAGATATGGTTAAAGATAGACTTCAAGAAGAAGACTGTAAAAATGGATACCTATTAGATGGTTTTCCAAGAACAGTTGCTCAAGCTGAAGCTCTACAAGAGTTCTTAGATAGTAGAAATGAGGGATTAGATACAGCGCTATGTATTGAAGTTCCAAGTGAATTCATACTAGAAAGAATGACTGGAAGAAGAGTATGCCCAGCATGCGGAGCAAGTTATCACGTTAAGTTCAATCCACCAGCGGTTGAAGGAAAATGTGATCTTTGTGGTAGTGATATAGTACAAAGAAAAGATGATACAGAAGAAACTGTAAAAGAAAGACTTGACGTATACGAAAAGCAAACTCAACCACTAATTGATTTTTACAGAGAAAAGAATTTACTTTCAACAGTTGATGGAACAAAAGCCATTAATGAAGTATTTGAAAGTATATGTAATATATTAGGAAGCGCTAAATAATGATTCAAATTAAAGACGATTTAGCACTTAACCTGATGAGAAAAGCAGGAAAAATAGTAGGAGAAACACTTCTATTATTAGAAAAAAATATAAAACCAGGTATAAGCACTAAAGAATTGGATACAATAGCAGAAAAGTTTATAATAGAGCAAGGAGCTATACCATCTTTCAAAGGATTATATGGTTTTCCAGCTACATTATGTATTTCTGTTAATGAGCAAGTAGTTCATGGTATACCGGGAGGTTACATATTAAAAGATGGTGACATAGTCAGTATCGATTGTGGAGCTTTAATTGATGGTTATCATGGAGATGCAGCGAGAACTTTTCCTGTAGGAAATGTTTCAGAAAGTGCAAAAAAGCTTATACAAGTTACAAGAGATTGTTTCTTTGAGGGAATTAAGTTCGCTCAAATTGGAAATAGATTATCAGATATATCTAGTGTAATACAAAATTATGTTGAATCAAATGGATTTTCAGTTGTGAAAAATTTTGTAGGACACGGGATAGGCAGAGATCTACATGAAGATCCTGAAGTACCAAATTTCGGTAGACCAGGTAGAGGTCCAATACTTACAAAGGGCATGGTTTTAGCTATAGAACCAATGGTTAATGAAGGATCCTTTAGAGTAAGAACTTTAAAAGATAATTGGACGGTTGTAACAAGTGATGGAAAACTGTCAGCACATTACGAAAATACAGTTGCAATTTTACCAGATGGTCCCGAAATATTAACACTAGTTAAATAAAGTGTTGCTTAGTTATAAATTTGCTTAAGTTATTGGAGCAGTTTATTGCTAAGGTAATCATCGAGGTGAAAAATTTGCAAAACAATGACTTGATTGGGAAAGTAGTACTTTCTTTAGCTGGTAGAGATAAAAATCATTTATATATAATAATAGATGTAATTGATGATAAGTTTGTGTTATTATCAAATGGTGATACAAAAACAATCAATAAACCTAAGAAAAAACAGGTTAAGCATTTGAGAATTTTGGAAGATATAGATGAACAAATAAAATCAGCCATTGTCAGCGATAGGAAAGATACTGACTTAAAAATTAAGAGATTTTTAAAATTAAAAGGCATTGTTAAGGAGGGTTGATTACCTTATGTCAAAAGATGATGTTATAGAAATGCAAGGAGTCGTTTTAGAATCCTTACCTAATGCTAACTTCCAAGTTGAACTTGAAAGTGGGCACAAAATTCTAGCACATATATCAGGAAAATTAAGAATGAACTTCATAAGAATTTTACCTGGTGATAAAGTTACAGTGGAGCTTTCTCCATATGACTTAACAAAAGGTAGAATTACTTGGAGAGCAAAATAAGATAGGATAGTCTATCAAATATTACAAGGAGGGTTAGCGATGAAAGTAAGACCATCAGTTAAGCCTATTTGCGAAAAGTGCAAAGTAATTAAAAGAAAAGGAAGAGTAATGGTAATCTGTGAAAATCCAAAGCACAAGCAAAAACAAGGCTAATATAGATAAATATTAGACAAAAAATACAGATTAGGTATTTAAAATTTATTGACTTTTTTGTCAAAGTCAAATATCATTATATAGGCATTTAATTAAATAATTAGATTTTAGGAGCGGCTGATAATAGAGAAAATTTTCTCTATTACCTAAAATTTTATTATATATATTCATATCTTCAAAGATTGAAGATAATAAATTTTTAGGCATTTCAATTACCAGGAGGTGTAAATTTTAATGGCAAGAATAGCAGGTATAGACCTACCAAGAGAAAAAAGAGTTGAAATAGGTTTAACTTATATTTATGGAATAGGATTATCTACTTCTCATAAAATATTAGCAGCTACAGGAATAAATCCAGACACAAGAGTTAAGGATTTAACTGAAGATGAAGTTAATGCTTTAAGAACTTACATTAAGGATCTTACTATCGAAGGAGACTTAAGAAGAGAAGTAGCTTTAAACATCAAGAGATTAGTAGAAATTGGATGTTATAGAGGAATTAGACATAGAAAAGGTCTTCCAGTAAGAGGACAAAAAACTAAGACTAATGCAAGAACAAGAAAAGGTCCAAAGAAGACTATTGCAAACAAAAAGAAATAGTTAGGAGGGAAAGCAATGGCAAAGGTTAAAAAAACTAGAAGAAGAAAAGATAGAAAAAATGTTGAACATGGTGCAGCACATATCAAGTCAACTTTCAACAATTCAATAGTTACTTTAACAGACGCTCAAGGAAATGCGTTATCATGGTCAAGTGCTGGAGCTCTAGGTTTCAGAGGATCAAGAAAAAGTACACCATTCGCAGCACAAATGGCAGCAGAAACTGCAGCTAATGCAGCAATGGAACACGGTTTAAAGAGCGTTGAAGTATATGTAAAAGGACCTGGTGCTGGAAGAGAAGCAGCAATCAGATCATTACAAGCAGCAGGATTAGAAGTAACTTTAATAAAAGATGTTACTCCAATCCCACACAACGGATGTAGACCACCAAAAAGAAGAAGAGTCTAGTATTTGATTCATACAGGAGGTGTAATTAATGGCAAGATATACTGGAGCTACATGTAGATTATGTAGAAGAGAAGGCATGAAATTATTCCTTAAAGGGGATAGATGTTATACAGATAAATGTGCTTTCACAAGAAGAAGTTATGCACCAGGACAACACGGAGCAGCTAGAAAGAAATTATCTAACTATGGTGTACAACTTAGAGAAAAGCAAAAAGCTAGAAGAATATACGGAGTGTTAGAAGGTCAATTCAGATCATACTATGAAAAGGCTGAACACATGAAGGGTATCACTGGTGAAAACTTATTAATGTTATTAGAATTAAGATTAGATAACGTTGTTTATAGATTAGGATACGGAGCTTCAAGAAAAGAAGCAAGACAATTAGTTAACCACGGACATTTCTTAGTAAATGGTAAGAGAGTTGACATTCCTTCATACAGAGTATCAGTTAACGATGTAATAACTGTTGCTGAAAAGAGTAGAGGAAGCGAAAAGTTCAAAACTTTCGTTGAAAATCCAAAGACTTTACCAAAATGGTTAGAAGCTAACGTTGAAAACTACGAAGGCAAAGTAGTTGCTGAACCAACAAGAGAAGATATTGACGTACCAGTTAATGAAACTCTTATCGTTGAGTTATACAGCAAATAATTGTAGTATTTGTTAGAAATATAAATTTATAACAAATATAGAATCAGTTGCCCTCAGAATAAGGTTGCCATTTTAAAAATAAGGAGGGTTCGTATGTTAGAAATCGAAAAGCCAATAATTGAATGTGTAGAGGCAAATGAAGATGGTACTTATGGTAAGTACGTTGTTGAACCATTAGAAAGAGGATATGGTATTACATTAGGAAATGCCCTAAGAAGAATATTATTATCATCATTACCTGGAGTTGCAACTACTTCAGTTAAAATTGATGGTGTACTTCATGAGTTTTCTACAATACAAGGAGTTAAAGAAGATGTTACAGAAATAATTCTTAACATTAAAGCTTTAGCTTTAAGAATGAATGGTGAAGGTCCAAAAACTATATATATAGATGCAAAGGGACCTGGTGTTGTTACAGGAGCAGATATAAAAACTGATGGAGATGTTGAGGTTGTTAATAAAGATTTACATATAGCAACTTTAGACAACGACGGAAGACTTTATATGGAGTTAACTGTAAACAGAGGTAGAGGATATGTTACTCAAAATAAAAATAAGAGTGAAGATCTACCAATATCAGCAATAGCTGTTGATTCAATATACACACCAGTTAAGAGAGTTAACTTTAAAGTAGAAAATACTAGAGTTGGTCAAATTACTGATTACGATAAGTTAACACTTGAAATTTGGACTAATGGAACTATAAAGATTGATGAAGCTATAAGCTTATCAGCTAAAATCTTAATAGAACATTTTAAATTATTCATGTCATTAACAGATGAAACTAATGATGTTGAAATTATGATAGAAAAAGAAGAAGATAAAAAGGAAAAAGTACTAGAGATGACTGTAGAAGAGCTTGACTTATCAGTTAGATCATATAACTGTTTAAAGAGAGCTGGTATAAATACAGTTCAAGAACTTGCTAACAGATCAATGGATGATATGATGAAGGTAAGAAATCTAGGAAAGAAATCCTTAGAAGAAGTTGAAAAGAAGCTTAAAGAGTTAGGCTTAAGCTTAAAGCTAGGCGACGAGTAAGGAGGTAAATCCATGGCAGTTAATCGTAAGTTAGGTCTTTCATCAGACCAAAGAAGAGCTATGCTAAGAAACTTAGTAACTAGTTTTTTAAAGCATGGTAAGATTGAAACAACTGAAACTAGAGCAAAAGAAACTAGAAGTTTAGCTGAAAAAATGATCACTCTTGCTAAAAGAGGAGATCTTCACGCTAGAAGACAAGTATTAGCTTTTGTTCAAGAAGAAGCTGTAGTAAAACATTTATTTGATAATATAGCTCCACAATACACTGAAAGAAACGGTGGATATACAAGAATGTATAAAAAAGGTCCTAGAAGAGGAGACGGAGCAGAAATGGTTATACTTGAATTAGTTTAATCATTTTGATGGGGATTAAGATGTAATCTTAGTCCCTGTTTTGTTATATAAAAGTAAATTATATAGAGGTGTAATCATTTAAATATTCTGAATATAGTTGAAAGTTGAAATTTATGGTATATAATATTCTTAAATGTATATACATTTAAATTACATTTGTATATAGTATATTATTTAAATAGCAAATAAAATAATAGTTAGTATAATTTTATGGAGGACCAAATGAGTCAAGAAATGATAAAATGTGAGAATTTAGTTTTTAAGTATACATCACATGAAGAGGGGATTGAAAAATATGCTATTAATGGTGTTGATTTAACAGTTAAAAAGGGTGAATTTTTAGTTGTATTAGGACATAATGGTTCAGGTAAATCAACGCTTGCTAAACATATGAATGCTTTACTTTTACCTACAGATGGTGTTGTTTATGTTGATGGAATTAATACAAAGGATGAAGAGAGAATATGGGATGTTAGAGCTAAGGCTGGTATGGTATTTCAAAATCCAGATAATCAAATGGTAGCAACAATAGTTGAGGAAGATGTAGCCTTTGGACCTGAGAATTTAGGAATAGATCCTAAAGAAATACGAAAACGTGTTGATGAAAGTTTAGAAAAGGTTGGAATGAGTGAATATAAGAGACACGCTCCGCATCTTTTATCAGGAGGACAAAAACAAAGGGTTGCTATAGCAGGAATATTAGCTATGAAGCCTGAATGTATAATATTTGATGAACCAACAGCAATGCTTGATCCATCAGGCAGAAAAGAAGTTATAAAGAATATAAAAGAGATAAATAAAGAATATGGTATTACAATCGTTTTAATAACTCATTATATGGATGAAGCTGCTGAAGCTGATAGAATAGTAGTGATGGACGATGGGAAGCTTATTATGGGTGGAACTCCAAAAGAGGTTTTTTCAAAAGTAGAGCTTATGAAAAAAATTGGGTTAGATGTGCCACAAGTAACAGAGTTGAGTTATGAATTATCAAAAGAAGGTATAAATTTAGATAGCAAAATAATAAATGTAGATGAGATGGTGAATGCGTTATGTCAATTAAAATAGAGAATTTAACACATGTATATATGCAAAATGGGCCTTTTGAAAAAAAAGCATTAGATGATGTAAATATAGATATAAAAGATGGGGAATTTGTTGCTTTAATAGGTCATACTGGTTCAGGAAAATCAACATTAATACAACATATGAATGGATTATTAGAAGCAACATCAGGTAAAATTATTGTAGATGGTGATGATATAACAAAAGAAGGTGTGAAGCTTTCAGATGTTAGAAAAAAGGTTGGTTTGGTATTTCAATATCCGGAATACCAATTATTCGAGGAAACCATTGAAAAGGATATATCATATGGTCCTACAAATTTAGGTTTAGATAAAGATGAGATACATAGACGTGTAATAAAATCAATGGAAATGGTTGGTCTTGATTATGAGTTTTATAAGAATAAATCTCCATTTGATTTAAGTGGAGGTCAGAAGAGAAGAGTAGCTATAGCAGGAGTTGTAGCTATGGAGCCAAAAATTTTAATTTTGGATGAGCCTACAGCAGGGTTAGACCCGAAGGGAAGAGATGATATATTAGATCAGATAAAGATTCTTCATGAAAAATATAATATGACAATAATACTTGTAAGTCATAGTATGGAAGATGTAGCTAAAATAGCAGAAAAAGTAATAGTTATGAATAAAGGAAAGGTAGCTTTACAAGGTACTCCTTCAGAAGTTTTTAAAGAAGTTGATACACTAGAAAAGATAGGACTTGGTGTACCACAAGTTACTTATCTTATGAGAGAACTTAGAAATAGAGGGTTTAATGTAAGTGATGAAGTGTATACAATAGAGCAGTGCAAAAAAGAATTATTAAAGATATTTAAAAATAATAAAAATAGTGAAGGAGTGAAATAGGTGATAAAAGATATAACTATAGGGCAATATATACCAGGAGAATCATTTACACATAAATTAGACCCTAGAACAAAGATATTAATATCATTACTTTTTATAGTATCTTTATTTATAATAGATAAGTTTGTGGGGTATATTTTTGTTGTAGCTTTTATTGCAGCAGTGATTATAAATTCAAAGGTGCCACCAAAATTTATATTAAAGGGATTAAAACCAATTATTTTTTTAGTTGTATTTACATCAATACTTAATATATTTATGATAAGAGGAACTGAAGATACTTTATTATTCCATTTTGGATTTTTGAAAATTTATACAGAGGGCATTAGAACTGCTGTATTTATGGCTCTTAGATTAATATTCTTAGTTGTTGGAACTTCACTTCTTACTTTAACAACATCACCTATAGAGTTAACAGACGGTATAGAAAGACTGCTTAGACCTATAGGAAAAGAATTAGCACATGAATTAGCTATGATGATGACTATAGCATTAAGATTTATACCAACATTAATGGATGAAACGGATAAAATAATGAAAGCGCAAAAAGCTAGAGGAGCAGATTTTGAATCAGGTGGAATAATTCAAAAAGCAAAGAGTTTAATACCACTTTTAGTCCCTTTATTTATTAGTTCATTTAGAAGAGCTGATGAACTTGCTATGGCTATGGAAGCAAGATGCTATAGAGGTGGATCAGGAAGAACTAGAATGAAGCAATTAAAGTTTACTAAAAATGATTTTATAGCATGGGTTATATTTGGTGTTTTATTTATAATTAGTATAATTATTAGAATTTACTAGTAAAGGTGATTTTAGATGAAAAATATAAAGCTTACAATAGAATATGACGGAACAAATTATTTTGGATGGCAAAAACAAAAGAATAGTAGTAAAACTATTCAAGAAGTATTAGAAAAAGCTATACAAAAAATTGTAAAGAAAGAAGTTTCATTAATAGGAAGTTCTAGGACAGATTCAGGGGTACATGCAAAAGGTATGGTAGCTAATTTCTTAACGGATAGTAGAGTTCCAGCAGATAAGTTTAGAGAAGCTATAAATACAAAGCTTCCAGATGATATAGCTATAATAAAATCAGAAGAAGTAGAAAAAGAGTTTCATTCAAGATATGATAGCAAAGGAAAAACATATTGTTATACTATTATAAACAGATTTGAGAAGGTTTCTTTATATAGAAATTATTCTTATCATGTAAGAGAAGTATTGAATATAGAAGAAATGAAGAAAGCCTGTAATTATTTTATAGGAACTCATGATTTTAGTGCTTTTAAAAGTAGCGGAAGTTCTGTGAAAACATCCGTTAGAACCATTAAAGATTTACATATAGAAAATGATAATAACATAATAAAGATATATGTAACTGCTGATGGTTTTTTATATAATATGGTTAGAATAATAGTTGGAACTTTAATTGAAGTTGGAAGAGGAAAAATAGCTTCAAATGATATAAAATCAATAATAAGTGAAGGTAAAAGAGAACGTTCTGGTTTTTGTGTTCCGGCTAATGGGCTTCTTTTAGAAAAAGTTTATTATTAATATAAAAATTTTAAATAAATACATTGACACGCCCGTAAGCGTGTATTATAATAGTGTATGTTTGTTAGAATATTTATGTATATAAGATCTAGTTTGAAAGATCTTAACATAAATGCAATATTACATATTGCTAATCGTAAGTTCAAGGAGGGAAACATAGATGAAATCATACATTGCAAAAGCACAAG
>ERZ1463036.28-NODE-28-length-36109-cov-14.156432_pt1 | contig 36109 bp, 56 predicted proteins | sample MGYA00564485_ERZ1463036 | MGnify/ENA primary metagenome ERZ1463036 (study PRJEB39244, sample SAMEA3635127) | Helicobacter pylori | study: EMG produced TPA metagenomics assembly of PRJEB11511 data set (Assembly of a 5300-year-old Helicobacter pylori... | reverse complement strand
CCTACACGACGCTCTTCCGATCTCGTTGACTAGTCCTCTTGCGGCATATGCTCAGGTCAATGAGTTATATTCTGCTCTTGGTTTGGATCTGCGCGGCCAGATAATGATCAATGGATTCGTTCTTGCGAATAAGTTTTTCAAGGATTATTTCCCAACTTTCAGTCGCACTTATGAACATGTAACCCCGGAACATATCAAACCGGCGTTCACTAGATATAGCGGAGTAGTTGAGCCTGAAGTAATTACCCCAGAAAAAAGAGTAAATCGGACGGTGACTGAAGATAAATTTGTATATACTGGTTATGGATATCGAGATCAACGATTGAATACCGTTAAGGATATTCGTAAGATCAATGAGCTGATGACGTATGAGTTTGTTCAGGGCATCGTTGATGGTGAAAATACCATTATGTTATATGACGAAATCAATCCAAAGTATCGAGTTGGTCGCCTAAAAGACGTACTGGGTCGGATGAAATATAGCACCAATACGTATTTTATCTATGTCAATGACTTTTCGGCTGATGATAAGGTAGATTTTACTGAGTTTTTGGCTAAGTTTGAAGCTTTCCATCCAGGTATCACGGCGAAGTTTCTGAGGTTATCGGCTATTCCAAAACCGGTGATCACGAAAACCTCATTCGTTAAAGATTCGTCTACTCCAATTGATGGTATTCGTCTAGTAAAACCTTCAACATATCAACAATATGAGGAAAGTGTTTGTTTAGATGATATGGAGAAGTACGTTGAGATGACGGCCATCGCAACCAAAGATGACAATGATATTCAGTTTGAGAATAACGCCCTTTATATCAAATGTAAGCGTAGCGTTGTCGAAGATTATGATGGTGTCGAATTAGCCAACTTTAAGAAATTCTGTCATTCAAACGGAATCTATCTATTCATCGCTCGTAAGGGTGGGGCGAGTCAGATTAAATGGCTTGAGGAAAACGGGGTACTGGAATTCTCAGCCTTTATGGACGACAAGATGAAGGATGTAGTTGTAACTGACGATTATAAGAAAGTTACCTCGGCTCGTCGAATTGTAAAAAGTAATAATTGCTTCTCATTTAAATCTCGTGGCAACAATGTGGCGATCTATTCATATCTGTTAGATGAATTGAAAGCAGCTGGCGAATATATTCACCCGGTGCTCACCCAATGCGCTGATATGGTACGTTTATCGGATGAGGAGGATCATGCTAGTCTGGATGACAATACTAAATTGCTGGTTATCTTGAAAGATTCCGGTATGATGGATTTATTTAAAGATAAGTATCCATGGGCGAGTAACCTAGATATTGATATGTTGGATGATTGGACTAAGTTGCGTCGGGATTTCAATAAAGTTTATCCGGCAGCTCAAATTATCGCCAATGCGTCTAACTCATGGGATGATATAAAAGATCGTTCGACGTCAGAAAAGGCGTTACAATACGTAAAAGATTACAATAAGTTGATGGGTCATATTGCGATCCATCCTGCAGCACCAGTAGTAATTGAAGAAACTAACACGGCAGTTGCCGTAACCTCTATTTAAGAATTAGGAAATAATAAATGAATTTATATCAATTAGTAGCAGCAATGGTTCTACGTTCGGACATCGACGGCAAACGCGCTTTCACTTGGTCAGAACTGGGTTCAGTCTTTGATGTAACCAAAGATAAAATGCGTCATCAACTGAATCGCTTCAAGGATAAGTTTAACGTTGTTGACGAAGATATTGTATTGGGTTGGAACCGTGCGTTCTTGGCTGAGAATACCCCAGAGGACGAAAAGAATCTGCTGGCCGATTTGACCCAACTGCCGGGTGATGTGTTGGTAGCTGAAGGTGTTACTTATGTAATCTTTGATGCAAATGATGGTGCTGTTGCCCTGATCGATGATACTGTCGATTTTGCTCAATATCCTCTGGATGATCAGTATAACATCACTGCGACTTCCAAGAAGACCACCAAGAAACGCGCTTCGCGTTCAAAGGTTTCGGCTAGCAAAGAAGTAAGCAAAGCTTTGGCACCTCTACAATACATGACTACTCCGGTTAGTCTGATTGTTCTGCGTGATGGTCAGCCTTTGACGATTGATAAAACTCATAAGAACTATGCTAAGATTCAAAGCGCACTGAATAGCCAACAATGGCAAGTCGCTCTGGATAACATCGATATGAAGACGGCCATTACCAAATACTCAAACGGTCGTGTATCGGTTGAAGATGGTTCAGTAACGTTTGATGGTAAAGATGTACATCCAAAGCTAACCGACCGTCTGTTGAATTGTCTACAGGATGAAAACATTGAAGCCCTGGACGCTCTATCAAAATTCCTAGAGAATTGTGATGAGAATCCTGACTTCCAAGTTGTTACCCGTATCTACTCTTTCGTTCAACATAACGATCTGCGTATTGATAAAGATGGTTATATCTTGGCGTACAAAATCGTCAAGCCTAACTTCTTTGATAAATATACCGGTACGATGGATAACAGCCCAGGTAAAGTTGTGAAGATGAAGCGTAATCTGGTTAACTCCAAAGATAGCGAGACTTGCTCCCATGGCCTACACGTTGCGGCTAAAGGCTATCTGAGCTCATATGGTAATACCAACTCAGATAAGATTGTTCTGTGTCGTGTTCACCCTAAAGACTTTGTGTCAATCCCAACGGATTATAACGACATGAAAGCACGTACTTGTGAATACACCGTTTTGAAAGATGTATCTCAAAACTTCCGTACTCATACTGACGGTATCGAAGCTTAATTGGCTATTTACCTAGCGGATGCTATCGTTGTCCAAATTAGAAAGAATGACGATATCTATGTTAAGCGTAATGCGTATTTATTTGACCTAATCGAAAACTACCCTGATGCTATTGTCGGGGATTATGAAGATGAAGTCTTAGTTGCTATTACACATAGCGAGTTTGCACATTTCGTACATATGATTATGATGAATAATCTATCCTTTGTTAATGCGACGTTCAGTGAGGTAGTTCCAATGGAGATCAACGGAGACACCTACAATAATCAATCAGTGATCTTGACTACTGTGAAATTATAAAATAAAAGCCCGAAGACAATTAAGTCTTCGGGCTTTTTCTTATCTGGTAACTAAGTAACCAGGAGCATTTCTATCGTTGTTTCTTGTCGATAGAGGTGCGGTTGAAACATTTGTAGTATTAGTCTTGATACTGTTATCAGCAGCAATTTGAACACTTCCGCCTTTAGCCTTCTTAGCATCGACTTGATCTTGTAGATCGTCAACCTGACTTTGCTTCGAACTTATCGCAGCTGCGGTTCCGGTAGGACTAACAGGAACTGCTGTTGACTTTCCTGCATCAGAATACGCCTTTAGCACCTTCGCAGCAGCACCAGCGCCAGGGACGTACTGAAGGATAGCCCCGATGTTGCCTGCCATGGTTCTAATCACACTAAGGATGGAATCAAATATACCTCCAACCGAGTCTGTGATGATCTTTATAACATCTGTTATCTTGTTATATAGTTTAACCTGTGCGCGCTCATACATACCTTTGAGATCAGTATCGAATCCCATCCAACCTGCGACAGTATCAAATATACCTATGATAGATGCGAAGACATTTACAAACCCTGAGAAGATTCGTTTGATATAATTATCATCCTCAACCTTTTCTCCAAACAACTTAGAAGCATTATTGAATCCCTCTAGGAAGTCGAATATAGTCATCACAACCGCAATTGCTGTACCGATAATAGGAATGGCTTTTGTACCAACTAACAACTTACTCAATTTACCTCCGGCAGAACCGATGGTTTTGAAGAAACTTACTAATCCAGTTACCATACTACCAATAGAAGGAATCATCGCCATGATATTACCGAATATACCGCCTCCGCCATCACTTTCTTGATTCTGATTACCAGGAGGTGGGGTTGGGGTGTTAGCCGGTCTTGGGTTAGGCGTAGGATTAGGGGTGTTTGTATTTCTATGTTGAAGTCTATTCAAATCCTTTTGTTTCTTCTTATCCCCGTTACGCTTTTGAATCATACCGACTACACCAGAAACAATCTGAACTGCTGCGTGTATCATAGGATTGGCATCATAGATACCGTCCTTGACCTTACCAGTTAGATCATCAGCATTCTTCTTAGCCTTATCTTGACGAGCTTTATGCTTTTCTTCAATTTCGCGGATTTCCCCTTTGAGTTTAGCCTTCTTGATTACGTTCTCAGCCTTATTTTCTTCTTCGGCTTTCTTCAATTTAGCTTTATGCTCTTCAGTCATCAATCGAATCTTTTGGATTCGTTCGGCGGTTTTGGTTTTTAACTCTTCCTTACGGGATTTATTATCTGCATCCTGCTTATCGTTCTTAGCCTCTTGTCTAGATTTAAGTTCAGCTTTCAATTCTTTCAGTTTAGATGCAGATTCGACACGACTTTGTTTAATCTTGTCTTTTTCTGCTTCATTCTCAAGTTTTAGCTTTGCTTTCTCATCAGCTAGTTCAAGTCTAATCTTGTCATACTTAGCATGAAGGCCGATACGTTCAGCTTTGATCTTATCCTTTTCTTCGGATAGTTTCAACTTACTCTGTTCGGCATTGGCCTTATGTTTCAAGACCATTTCCTCTTTCATCGCCTTGAACTTATTCGCCTGCTCTTCTGAAAGGGCTTTAGATTTAAGTTTGACCTCATCACCAATAGCTTTAGCCTTCTGTCTTGCCTCATCGACTAACAGTAAAGCATTCTGCTTGGCTTTCATCTTCTCAACAAGAGCCTCTTTCTGCGCCGTCATTTTGATAGTCTTGCTTTGTTCTTTAGCAATACTCATCATCATTAGGGTTGCGCTCTTAGCATCTAGGCTTACTGAATCAATATCACTTAACAATTTTGAACGTCTAGATTCAGTTACTTTCTCCGACTTCTCAACAAACGTTCTGAAGTCGAATAGAGCCTTGGTTGCCTCCCTACGGAAAGCCGCTGATTCCGCCTTCTGGGATTGAGCAACGATCTTTAACGTTTGTTTAGCATACGCAGTGATCTCTTTTGAAGAGTCGGGTGCATTCTTCTCAGAAAGAGTATTGATCAGAGTGCGTAAATCTTTAGCCTCTTGAGTGCTGCCACCCTTAGCAGGAACCCCAGGTGGTCTTTTGGTACTTGTTGCAGGTTTGCTTGGAGCATCTACGGGTTTGGTGGCCATCTGGGTTTATCCTTTATTCTCTTACTTCTATTTCAAAACTATCCTTTACAATCTCACACACTTGTGAGTAGGAAGTTTTACCAATTAAACTTTTTATACTACGTACAAGCCACTTACCTGAAGAAAACTTCTCAGTTGTGATCTCAGTTCCCTCTCTTGATGGGATATCCATATAGACGATATCACCTACTTTCAATCCACTATCTCCGGGGATGTTGATCAATAGTGCTAAGTTATCCATCAATTCAATATTTGAATCCCTAGTAAATTGAGTCAAGTGCGATAAATCTTTACGGAAAGGCATATATACATCGTCCTTGTCTCGTATAGATTTACCATCATCGTTCAACTTAAATTTACCTAGCTTGATACCTAACTTGTCGATAGTGTTCTCATACGTATTATTTACCTTGATGATTCTGGCGTTGGTCAGGTCAACCATGATATTAATATCGCTGAAAGCCGCTTGTTCGAACTGTCTCACCCTATTATTGGATGATAGATACTCATAACTATATACAGAATTGAATACTTTCTCCGCATCGTTGTTGATTCCTGAGATTGCACGATCTTCAATATATATAGTCTTAGCTGATTCGGTATCATATATTGCCTTTAGGCTTTTGATATGAAAACCTTTGATGCTCTCCCAGAAAAATAGAGCAGATGAGGATTTAGTATTTGCCCTTCCAGCGCAAAACTTAATACACTTGAACACACTAATCGAAGGTGCTACATATGCATTAATCCCTAAAGAATCCTCAGAGTCCAAAATCTTCTTATCAGTTTTGATCTCGTTGAACAACTTAGTGATAATCTCTGTATATGTCCCTTGATAGGCGGAATTCATATCATTATTTACCGCCCACCAAACTTCTGGGGTGCATAACATCAACTGATTCATCTGAATATTTGAAGAATCATTAGAGATTACACGCTCGCCAACTTGACCTACAATAAACTTCTGAGTGATGAATTCATCATAGATTGGGGTGCGATACTTAATTGTAATAGTTTCTCCGCCGACGATAGGTAGTGTACCAACTAAGTTGACTTGATCTCTAAAGATCAACCTAGCAGATATACTATTCTGCATCAAGTCTTCATAGATAATGAATTGATCCATCAAAGAAGTAATATCCAATACTTGTTTATTATCCGATTTGAGGGCTGGTTTCTCTATAGTAAGTTGAGCGATTTCAATCTGATTCGACTTATCGTAATTTGCTAGGTTTGACATTCTTATTCCTCTGACATTTGTAAGTCATACTCCTTTTGAACTAATGATATAAAATCAGGGTCAACAAGTATGATGTTACGTTTATTTTCATTAAGGGCGGTTTCATATTCAAGGATAGAAACAGCCTCAAGGCCACCTTCATCGATAGCCTCGGCATCCGTCAGGACGCCATATTTGATTCTCTGTGATATTAGATCAACAACCAACCCAGCAGGGTCAATATAATGATGTACATCGTATTTAGTATTGTTGGGATACTTCTGTTCGATATAACGATTCAAGTCATCATATGTTCTAGGCCATTGTTCGGTCATATCACTAATATTATTGATTAATAGAATAGTCCACCAGTATTTTACGGTATCATATAACCTATTTGATAATAGGACAGGGGTGTCACCATCCCTGATCTCATAATTCATTTGTAGGTTACTTTGTTCCTTCCACTTACTACTGAAGTTTGCGAAGACGGTTAGATCATTCATCATGAGTTGGCTACCGTCTTCTAGTGTGTACCAGACACTACCGTGTGATGCAAAGTATGTCATATTATTCCTTAGAAGCTTGTGTTTGTTTCGTTAGGGTCACCAACTAAACCTTTATGCATCGTCGTCAATTCAGCGAATGATAGCGTTAAATTGTACGAGGATGGGGAACCGTCTTGTGTTCTCGTCATAAAACCGTTAGGGGTGAAGTCGGTCGTGATGTTTGTTAGGGCACAGGTGCTGATCCTTGGGATATAACGATTTGGTTTTCCATCTAACCAGAATACGATATCAAAACTTGAAGGATATAGTAGGAATGCGTTGCCGTTACCGACATTCTCTTTGAATTCAGGTAGTTGATGGAAACGTAATAGTCTGAGAATGTTATCCAGGGCTTCAACTTCCTTCGCATTACGAGGGGTTAGAGTCCAAGACCAACTGAATGATCGGTTATCAACCTTCTTGAATAGAGTCTCAGCATAATCGTTTGCTACGGTCGCCGTTGCTAGATTGACTAGCTCAACGCCCTTAATCTTACCATTAGCAAACTTGGATGCGATACTACCAACCGTATTCAGACCTAATTGACCACCTAATCTTCCACCATTACCGTCTTCAAGTTGTTTACTGAAGTCAGCGCCCTGATCAATAGCCATAGCGGCGGCACCCAGATCGGTGTTCGTCCATTGAACGTTAGTGGAGAAATTCAAACCCTTTGGAATAGGAAGAGTAACTGAGTAGTCACTGCGAACGAAAGTATTTGAGAATACTTTAGCTTTACTTCCTTGTAATCCTCTTGAGACTGTATGGATAACAGGAATCTCACCATAATCAGATTTAATTGTAACGTTCTTAGCCGGACTCAAGCCGCCCATGAATGACAATTTAGCTTCACCGTTACGGATTGTGTTGATGAAGAACGTCATAGATAGTTTATCTTGTGATTCGCCCAATAGTAGATCATATGGGAAGATCAGAGTTTTTGATTTCTCTTCATACTTCCCTAGTAATTTTGCTTGTTTTGCTGCTGCAGTAGAGTTAGCCACTTTTGACTCCAATAAATAATAGTATATAGTATATTTAGGAAAGAATTCAAAATGGCGAGTATAAGATGGATGCAGGGTAAGTATAAACCTCAATACCCAGAGAAATATGTAGGGGATTTGAGTAAGATCACTTTTCGCAGCTCATGGGAGCATGCGGTGTTCAAATGGCTTGATGCAACAGCAGAGATAGTAGCTTGGGGGAGTGAGATTGAGGTCATCAACTACTTTGACCCGATGAAGAACAAGATGCGTAAGTATTACATGGATATCAAGATGGCGTATCGTAAGTCTGATGGTACTAATCAAATAACACTTATTGAGATTAAACCTTACAAACAAACTATCAGACCTAAAGCGAATAAGAATAAGTCTGAGAAGACAATACATGATGAGAGAGCTACTTGGATAACCAATTCGGCTAAGTGGGAGGCAGCAAAGAAACTCTGCGATGAGAAGGGATGGATGTTCAAGATTTGGACAGAGAAAGATATATACGGTGGTATCGACGGAACTTATAAGCCTCCGAAGGTAAATAAAGCGGCTAAACCCGTCAGGCGCGTGTCCTAACCCACCTAGCAGGCGTTAAAAAGCGACACACGAGGGGTTTTAGCCTTCGGTGTCGCTTTTCTGCATATAGAGCCTCTAAACCAGTCTTACTGATTTACGGTCTTTTGTAGTTCCTTGTAGTAGTTTTGCCAGCCTTCAACTTGAGCCTTACAATAATAGTATTGTTCGTAATTGTCGGTGATTACTCCGATGGCTTGGCCTTTAGTGACTTCAAGTCCTGCGTTGGCTTCATCAGTTCCGCTGGTGGTTCCGGTAGCTTGAACTTCACCGTTGGTTGCGGCAGCGTTGTGCAACCGTACAAACTCACCATCAAGCATATCATTAGCAACTTTGCTAGTTTCATATTTAGTTACTTCCTCTTTAATTGTCTTATATTTGATCACGATACGATCACGATATTCAATCTGAACTTTCTCTTGTTTATCCGCCGTATCTTGCATTTTGTCGTTCTTGACTACAACGACCTCATTTGCCTTAACTTGTAGTTTAGCATATTTAGCTCGTTCATGGGATGCACCTAGATTGAATATCAATGTACCGATAAGGGCAGCAACTGCTATCCAACCTAGAATTCCCTTAATTGAATTACTCATCATTACCTCGTTGGTAATTTCTTACCGATTAGTTTGGTATCGTTTTTTAGACTACCAAGTTGATTCTTTGTATCATTAACGACATCGGCAAGCTCTTTTCGAATTTGAGCCGGAACAGATTTAATTTCCCTGATATCTTTAACAACTCCATTTAGTACCTTGACTCCATCAATGACTTGCATCTTAAAGTCTCTGACTTGTTCCCTCACATCTTTTGCTATCGCTAGGACTCCTTGAACCTGTCCTCTAAACTCCTTGACTGTATTCATCGCCCCTTGTATACCACTAGATAGACTTCCAATTCCAGGAATCTCAAGCAAACGTTTCTTACCGGAAAGGGCTGCGCTGGCAGTTGTGTCTGCAGTCTTAGGCTTGTTATAATCCGTAGCAATATCAGACGATGCGTTGAAATAGATCACTTTATGATAGGCCCAATTAACGTCTAAGATCATTTGTTGATTCTGAGCAGTTCGATCTAACTTTAGACTTGATACTATCGTCGGGAAAGCTTCAAACACCTGCGCCATATAGATAGTTTGATCCGCATCATTCAAAGCCTCGATGACGATATCGCTGATGTAATCATCGTAGTAACCAGCAATATTATTAGCATCCGACATAATCAGATTACTCCAAGCGTCAAATAGTTTCTTCTCAGCGAAGTTACCCAACACAATAAAGGATGTACTAAAATCGTTGAGACTTCTTGAGTACGCAACCTTCCTTGGATATCCGCCGTATGCTGCGTTTGATGTCTGCTCTTGATATCCTGGGATATCCGTCATCATACAGGTCAGGGATATTTGTTTTGCTATCTTAGCGCTGTTTTCGTCAGAACCCAGAGCCTCCCTCAGTTTGTCGGGCAGCGTTATAATAATCTTGAACCTATTTGTTCTTGCGATGTGGTTTTTCTTAACTAACTGTAAGAATTCTGTTAGATTGCCAGCCATTATATTCCCTTGCATTAAATAATCGTATAGATATATTTAAGGCATAAAATGGCAGCGACACAACATATTGAAGCAGATGACGAAGATTTCACGTCACCAGAATTAGTACAATCATATATAACCAAGTTTCAGAAGGCTCAAGCGAGTAATTCAGCCCTTGTCAGATACACCAAAGCTTCACTAGATTGGTTCCGTATGAGGGTAAGTAAAGATACAAAGTATAACCGTCAACGTTTAATTAAGAACTATGGTGACTACAAACGCAGGACAGGCAAAGAGAATAAAACTCTAGTTGGTCGTCTATACTACTTTGAATATAAAGCAGTTCATGCAGGCGATAAGGTCAACAACGTGTATGATCAATATCCTATGGTATTCATATTCAATACTTCGGTATCTGAAGAAGGTAAGAAGCTACTACATGGTTTGAATATGCATTATCTTCATCCTAAAGAACGAGCCATTGTTTATCTAAAGCTATTACACGTCAGAAACAAAAAGGGTTGGACAAACGCAATGAAGTTGAAGATTTCATGGCAGATCATCAAGACCTTAGTTGCTCATACTTTGTATGAGAAGGCAGTACATACCTATCGCGTAGATAGACTACAATCCAAACTAATCGAGATTCATCCTGCTCATTGGGAGATTTGCGTATTCTTGAGATTAGAAACTTGGGTCAATGTAGATGTTGGTGCAGTCGATCAAAAAGAAATAAGAAAAGCCAGACGAACTGGTTAACAAAAAGCCCGAAGACTTAATTGTCTTCGGGCTTTTCTCATACTTTCAACGACTGTTGGGCTGGCGCTAACGTCGGACTAAACCAATTACCATACATCGCAAAGGCTTCTTTTTGATCAGCGCAATCGCAGATTTCATACAGCTTGTCGATGAATTGGCGACCGGTCAAGACGGCAACATAAACCCCAAGGTCATCAGGTTTCATCGACCAATCATCATCGGTATAGCCCGACTTTTTCAAATCAGCAGCGGCTTCCAATTCATTATCATAACCGTAGAACTTACCTGCGAACCCGCCGCTATCTGAGAACGCATAATAACGATCTTCAGACAAGAAACCACCCGAAGAGTTATCATAGAACGGCCAAGTTTCATTCAGCTTACGCCAGATGATGTTGACAATATCCATAGATACTTCATCTGGATGACATTCAACCTTGGTGTTGTCTTCGAAGTATGGTTTGGTTAGAGGGTTAGTCGTCAACCAAAGGCCGTAGTTATTGCGAATCGATTGACCAATCGAAGTATATACTTCAATCATACGATTGTGTGGGACGCCTTTGATTTTGATCGCTGGGAATTTATCGTCCATGACGTCGATAAAATGGGCTGCGATAGAATCTTTGGTGATATCTGCTGTTGCTTTAAGTTTTGATTTGTCGATCATTTTAGACTCGGATAAACACGATATTCAAATTTGGAACCTTTGTATTGCAGTAGTGCCAGATCAGCCGAAGGGCGATCTTTGAAACCACCCTCTGCAATCTGCCATCCATCCAAAGTAAAGATTTGGATTTCAAACCCTTCTTGGTTTGTTGCTAATAGACGCATTGCATTTTTACCTAATGTAAAACCACTATTGAGTGATTTGTTTAATTTTGTTCCTAGAGTAAAGCCCGGTACCATTTTCAATATCCTTTGACAACAAAAGGGACACGCGGCCCCTTTTGTATTAATTAACCTGAGATTTACACTGCAGATGCATAACCTGGATCAACTGCTTGAACTTCTTCGGTCTCTGCTACAACCGGAACAACTTCAGCTTCAGGAACGATGACGACCGGCTTTGGTTCTTTGACACGGAATGTAGTGATAGCGCCATCTACACCTTGGAACGACAGCGAACATTCTTTATCATCGCCTTGGAATCGGAATGCGGTGTTGACGACCAGCTCAAACCAATTCGACGACATCGTTGCCAGCAGTTCTTTCGTAACCATGTCATTGATCTTGCTCATGATTTCGTTCTTAGCGACCAGGGTGAATGGAGCCTTTGGATGCAGAATATGCTGAACCGTCGACAAAGCATATTCGGTGATCTTAGCCACACCAATGGTTACGATCGCAGGTTTGGTATTCAGATTGCGTTCGGCAATCTCGCGGCCAATGCGTTTTACATAATGATCTGCGCCGATACAGATTGCAGGATGGCCAATTACGATGTCGCCAGCATCATTAATCTTCCAGGCCAGGGTAAATCCGCCACGGGAAGCAACGGTGCCGGTGCTTTGTTGGTTTGGACGGATATGGATAAAGCAGGTTTTGTTAGCGTTCAATTTAGTTTTCCTAATGAATGAATTAAAAGTTATTACATACTACGGGGTTAATTATACTGCGTTTACATCTAAAAGTCTAGCTTTTATTTACTTTAAGTGAACTGGCGACTAATTTGTTTCAGTTCTTGGATTTGTTGGTTGAGTTTACTTGATCTTGGACATCCTTCGATCGCAGAAATAAACTCCGACAATTCGTCTGAGGTATTCAATTGAATTGTGATTGGTGAGAATGGTTTATTTACTTCAACAATGATCCAAGTATAATCAACTGGTATGACGGAGTTATTGTCATTATCATTATCTTTGACACTAATACAATCACCGTTACGACCAGTTGATTCCACCCGATAAATATGGCCTATAGACACCCACTTATCAAATGCGGTGCCATTTACCTTACCAGTGATTTGGATGTGGTCGCCAACGACAACTTTACGTTTTACTTGCGTTACAATCATTTATTTCTCCCGTACAGCAAAGCTGCTTGTTCTTTCGTTTTAAAATTGATGAACGGCTTACCGTCATCTACGTCTTTGTGGTAGGCATTACTACGATTGATATCAGCAGTACAATGCGGGCAATAGAACGCATGCATGATATGATTGTAGTAATGCACGTTGTTTGGCGACTGACAAGCTGTCACATTACAAAGTCCATCATAATGTCCTTTGATCTTGACTGAATGTAATGCTTCCTTCTCAGTCAAACCCATATCAGCCATCGCCAGTTGGGTCAAAGCCTTTTGCCCGCCGCCGTTTGTGATGACGCCAGCGAAGTGTCGCCCAATCTGTTCCTTCTTGAAACGGTCGTGAATCTTACCCATGATATTACCTTATTTGAAGATCAGATAACCGATACCATAACCAACGACACCAGCAACGGCGGCACATACCAGCACTACACGGACTACAATCTTAGCCAGACCGTTAAAAATTTCGTCCATTTTATACTCGATTCTTTATATTATACTTCAATTCCAATAATTCGGTTTCTTTGGCTTTGAGCTTTACGTTCTCGGCCTTATATCGTTCCCAACCCAAACGAGCGTCTAATTCAGCCGCTGCTAATTTGCGATAGACTCGGAGCAGTTCAGCTTCCAATTTTTCTAGATCACCCATTTTACCCTATTTCGTTACGGATTCAATAAAAATCCAACCAGCGCCTGCCCCATAACCAAGGAACGCAGCGACAACAAACTTCCAATACAACGGCATTTCAAAAAAGCTTTTTACGTATTTCATATAAGTCTCCACGAGTGATCTAGAAAACCTATCATAACTGAAATATCATAAAAAGTAAAGCGAAATATTTACTTTTAGCCTACGTTTTCAGTTTCTGAAATTTGATCTTGAAGTTGTTGAATCATCCAGTCAATCCATTGCATACGATACGAACGCATTGAACTTTTATCGCGTTTAAAAGCCGGTCTTTTACGCGATAACCACTCATCTAGATTGACATGCGGACTAATCTCATCCATAATATATCGGCGTAATTGAGTTGCGTGAGCCTGATCAGAGTATAGATTTCTGGCCGCGAAAACAAGAGCAAAGCAGATAAAATTTTCATCGTCGTTCTCTATGCGAATCCGGGCTTTTGCGAGAATATCAATCTTCGCTTGAAGGTTTTTGATTTTAATTTGTTGCATTTTATCCATTGGCAACCAACTCTCGTCGGGCCTTCCAAATGTTTGAGGATTCGCGCCTATCAGTTTCAATCGCACCCAGAGAGATAGCCAATTTGCGTCTGGATTCGACCAGGTCATAATGCGGAGCAGTTCTTGGCTTATCCTGGAACCAATCCAGTTTCATACCAATATCAGCAGCCATCTTATGCAAAGCGGTCAAATCCAATTCGTCTGTGAACATATGACAACTCTTGACTCGATGTCCTCGCATTACCCATCCCCAACTTTCTAGGGAATCAACGTATATCGCCATCTTAACTCCAATAAAAAAGGGCGATTTCTCGCCCTTTGTTTAAAACCCGGCAGGGTGTGCCACGTAAATCGTGTTAGGTTCGGGATCGTCAGGTTCAACTAACCAAATGTTAACCTGACGAGATAATGTCGCTAGGTCTTCAATGCTCATATCCTTACCAATAAAATCTTTCAATTTTAAAAGTCCACGCTCATTATAGCCATGATTAGTCGATAGCGCCAAAATCATAGATCAGAAACCAGGCACTTTATACTTGCGACAGAACGATTCCAGACCATCGTTGGAGCCTTCACCAACGGCTTGCATGACCCAGTCGCCGCCGCTATTCTTTTTGAATTCAACAAAGACCATCGCTGTTGCGACCGAAGCGATTTCATCCAGTTGGTAACTTGCCAGTTCCGAACCGTTCTCATTATACAGCTTGGCATGAGCCGATTCGATCTGGCCGAAGTTTTGTTTGCGAGCGATTGCATCATGGATTGTTACAATCACGACAACGCGACTTGCTTCTGGCGGGAGGCGCAGGAAGTCAACGGTGACTTCTTCGTCATTACCAACTGAACCGCCAGTTTTGTTATCACCGCTATGAACGACACAATCACCCGGCAGTTTTTGTTGGTTGTAGAAGCAAATCCAACCTTCAGGCGCTGGAGCCTTCGCCAGAACGCGACCAAACTGGGTGCTTGGGTCTTCCTGGAGGACAAACACGCTGGCGTCCAGATCGAAGTCTTGTTGCGTATTATATGCCTTTTGTTTCCAGCCCAGACCGATTTTGGCCTTGGAAATACCAACGTCTTTCGACAGGTTCAGTTTTTGGCCTTTAGACAGCGAGAGAATGTTGCTCATGGATATTTCCTTTTTTCAATATAACAAGTTTTGAGAATGATTTGGTTTTCGAAGAACGTAACAACCAATACTCCGTTCTTCAAGATTACTTCTTGGTTGATCTTATATAAACCTCTATTGATTAGATAAAGATTCATACAATAGTCGTCATCAGCCCACTTATAGATTTCCCGTAGAAACTCTTGTAGGTATGGATATTTGAAACGCTCTTCAAGCCTTTCGCAGAAATGCGGCATCACTAGAAACTTTAACCGGATGCTTTCATTGGGGCAAATTCCCTCTGATATTACATCAAGTTGTTGGTTAATGGTTCGACGCATTTCTTGTACTTGTTTACGATTCAACATAATTCATTTGACGGCTATCATAAACAGCGCGACAATGAACAATACCATAACACGATCATAGTGTCTGATGTTCTTCCAAAGGGTGTTATGCTCGGGGGTATTGAACCCTGCGATAATGCAGATATATACCATCAATACCCAACCTAAAGTATTTATGATATTGATTAGCATTTATTTCTGAACCTTGGCATATTCAACCCCGTCAATCACAACTGCGGCTTTATGGGCGGTGGTCTTACCCTCTTGTACCGTATAGTTGGTTGTCGTTACACTATTAGGACAACGAGCAACCCGGATTGTACTATTTGGACCGCCCTTCGACATAACGAAGAATTTACAATCTTTCAGCCCATCAGGTACAATCGGGTATGAATCTTCTGACCCCGAAGGGTCACAGCCAGTCAAAGCCAATACCGCTAAGACTAGAATGGCTAACTTTTTCATTGGGCCTTGATCCAGTTACACAGTTTAGCATCCAGCAGCTGCTCGTACATTTCTTGGTCTGGGGTGCCATCCAGATTAGTAAAGTTGACGAAGCCGACATGTGGGAAACGACTTGCCATGCGTTTCAGGAAACCGAATCCATGACCAACACCGATGAATTGGACATAGGTTTTACTTTCAGCGAATTGTTCCAGGTAACGTTCAGCTTCGGATTCGTCGGAGCAATCGCCGTCCGTGATGAACATGACGAAGTTTGGAACGTCCGAACTTGGAGCCGGTTCATTCTTCTTGGTACTGAACAACTTACCTAAGAACGATTTGGCTGACGCAACAGTGCTTGGTTTGATGTCATCCGCCAGCAGTTTCAAAGCCGGAGCATAGTTGGTGCCGTTCCACAGGATACTGCCCGCATCCTTCAGGAATTTATTGTTGACGTAGGAATCGAAGTCTGCCGCTGTGATATCGCGGGTTTTGACCGCACGGGACGAGAAAGCATAGGCTTCCAGGGAACCGTTATCATCAAAGCGCATCGCCAATGGGATCAGGCGATTGACCAGTTCGTTGATCGTGCCGCGACGGAACGCACCTTCAAACGAACCGGATACATCCAGTTGCATTTTGACTTGCATGATCAGGCCTTCTGGGATGTTGTTTTTCGCCAGTTGGATGCGAACGATTTCTTGTTTCTTTTCGAGACTCAGTGCCATTTTGTTTATTCCTGTTAGTTAAAAATCTTGTTCAAGGTATTCGTCAATATGATCTAACATATCGTCAATACTTACGCAGTAAAGCGAGGGTTCACCCAAAATGATACATTCGATTGGATTGCGTCCTTGAGTTTCCTCAAATCTGGCGATTAACCAACCGCAATATCGTACAGTACCCTCGTCCTGATCTACTACATAATCAGATCGCTTACTCATTTAAGTTTCCTCGTTAGCTGCGAATACGAGAATTATACTGGAATGAATAGATAAAGTAAAGCCCCGATAGAAATTAATCTAACGGGGCTGAAATTATTGTATTACTCTTACTACTTGATTAGGAAACTTTGTAATGTTGTAGTAGTTATCTGGGTCCAAAGTTTTAGTTCTAGACAACTTTACCTTCTGCTTTGTGAATCCATATACATACATCAGTTTGAGGTCTGTATAACCACTCATAGTAGTTGCTACTGCATCCCCAATCGTCAACGGTTCCCCGATGAAGTCTTTAATCATGTTATAATGCTCCTATATTAAATTAACGGCTCATAGCAGCGTTTATTCTTTATGGAGAGTAGAAACTACCTCACATATAAATAAACGCCTCTACAGGCCTTATATCACGTTATCCGAAATTCCAATCTTTGACCGCAGACTCCGCAACCTTACCAGTATTAGAATTCTGACCGCCAGAAGGAATAGTTGTACTCAATCCTAATTGCTCTAACTCTTCTTGCGTTAATGCCGCTGCTTGATCAATCTCATAGAACTGTTGCTTATCGGGATTCAATCCTAAGATGAACTTACCCTTATATGAGCTATACCGATTTTTCACAATCTTACCGATTACTTGACCGATCTTAGCCAGTTCTTCAGGAATCAGAATAGCAAACATGAAGTCTGCAGTAGCCGCAATACCGATAGCCAAACCTACGTTACCCAGACCTGCATCAGATGCGCCTTGAGTTGCACGGTCAAACTGTACCGCAGTCCAAACTGGAATACCAGCTTCTTGAGCAAATGCTCGGATTTCTTCCGCAACTGAAGTATAGTATGTATTGGTATTACCCTTAGCAGATGCAGGCAGCTTTGAAGAAGCGCAAATGGTTAGGTAATCAATACAGATCATCTTAGGTACGAATTGCTTCTTGATCTTCAGTTCTTGTAATAGATGACGGAAATGACCAACGTGAGCACTACCCGCAGGATACTCTTTGACCATTAATCGGCCTTGAGTCTTCTTACGGATATTATTGATACGACTCATATACTGGGTCTTCTCAAGAGCCATAACTGTATCGAAGGTCATATCCAAAGCAACAACGTCGATACGTTCACGACAAGTTGTCTCATCCATTTCCATCGAGATATACAATACATCTTCACCACGAACTAGCCAGTCAGCTGCTTGTTGGATTAGATGGACTGATTTACCACCGTTGATAGGGGCCAATACTACGTTCAGTGTCTTATCTTTGATTCCCTTATTAGTTACCTTATTTAGAATCTCAAGAGAGAACGGATGACGATTTTGAGGTGAGTGGAGTTGATTCCAATGTTCCTCTGCATCGTCCCAGTAATCATGACCCACGTGAGTATCAAAGCTAACCGCTAATGCTTCCATAAGAAGACCGGGGATGATATTTGGATCTACATCTTTTACATTACCATCAGCAATATCAATCGCTCTTGCCATTGCATTATATAATGCTTGGCGCTTACAGTGTTGCTCAGTTTCGGCTACCAGCCAACCGTAATCATTATCATCCTTCTCAATACCTTGAATAATCGCAATTACGTCTTCATATACGTGCTCACTAATATTGGAATTATTAACGTTGATCGCCAATGCTTCCTTCGTTGGACAAACATTGAAACGAGCGACAAACTCATTAATCTTCTCAAAAACTACTTTATCCGCTTGCTCAGAAAAATAATCAACGCTGAGAAATGGCAATACTGCCCTTGTATATTTCTCATTTGTTACTAGATTGTTGAGGATAATTCTATTAAACGGCATTAAATTCCTTAGTTGACATAAAAACCTTTCCATCCTTTATGGTGGGATGCTTCACCTCGACAAACTTTCGACATCGCACTCTGATCTAAACTATTATCTAGGCAAAATTGAGCCAGATTATGACCTTCACACTTAACCCCTTCTGTGGATGTTAAAATGAATGACTTACTAACCTTTTCAGATTGGTTATATATGTGATCATGACTTTGCTTTGTTCGCCCGGTCAATTTAATCGACATTGCGTTTAAATAGTCGCAGTTGTCTTTATTTCTTCCGCGTAATTTATTGGCCATAGATACGATAGATTCACTATTAGTGATATTCTTACCTAACTTTGACTTTGAAATCTTAATATTACCACCGTTAGACTCACGTTCTGCTAAGTTTTGTCTTACTGTTATGAATCTACAATTTCCCACTTCATATATTCCCGTATCGCCAATCCTACCCATACAATAACTATCAAGCGATTTACCTATCTGATTGGCATCAGTTATCCCAGCCTCTCTAGCTAAATTCATATATTCATCAAATGTTATGGTGTAATTACTCACATTTCTATTGCTGATGAAGTTTTTATATTTAGTCTTCCAATCAGACGGCATTTCGTCCTTTTTGGTAGTTCAGATAGATTAAGAATTCTCGGAGATTTACCATCAAGATTTCCCCAGCATAGTCATTGAATGCAGTAGACCTCGCTACATTCAAACAGTTTGGATTATCGAAGATTTCATACACATACTTGACTCGCATATGGTTGCCTTCTTCTATTAGTTGAACTTCCCCATATTGATATACTAGACCTGGGAATGGGGAACTATCACCCAATTTTACGTGTTGGAAGTTCTCTGGACCATTATCAATGATCTCATAGTCGTCTTCGCTCACTTCTTTCTTACGCATACAATCTCCTAAATAAAAATCCCCTTTCGGGGATTGATATATTTATACCACTGAAATTACTTCGCCTGTTTCTTCATCAATAATCGTCGGCAGCTTAACTGCGTCCTTATCTTCAAAGAACTCACCAGCGGATAGAGCATAGCGTTTATGGACATACTCTTTGAAGTCCTTATTCTTGATAAGGTTATCAAAGAACGTCTGATTAGCTTCAATGTCTTTCTTACGAACAGACTTATCCGTTACCATACCGGGCAGAGTAATTTGATACCAACCCTGCTTAGGTGCAATAATGAACCCGGAATCCATCGCCAAATCGAACAGACTTGAGTTGACGTTAATACCTCCGTTATATAATACCTCAATCGTGAACTTGGATTTCTCCTTAACAGTTCTTGACTTCATGATATTATAGTTGAAGTTCCAGCCAGTCAACGTTTTCTCTTCATCTTTCACTTGCGAACGAGTAACGAAGAAGATTGTATCGCTTGAAAGGAATACCTGAGCACCACCTTTGATGATAGGCTCTGCGTATGGGCTTGAGGTATCATCATAGTAATTATTAATGAAGACAAACGGAATATTCTTCATTGTGAAACGAGGTGTGATAATCCGCATATACGAGTTAATCATCTTGGCTCGTGTCATATCGGCTACAACTTTACCACTCTTCGCATCTTCGGTTTCTTTCAACGATGCGATTTGACTCAGGGAGTCTAGGAAGAAGATCACATGATCTTTATTCTCAACTTCTTCCAACATTGCTACGGTACGTTGTTTCAAGTCCTCAATATCCGTAACCGGAATATGAATGACTCGTGAACGATCAATACCCATAGGCTCAAAGTATTGTGCAGCACCAAACTCGTTATCTAGGAAGACACAAACTGCATCATCATATTTGTCTAGATAAGATTTGACTAACATCAGACAGAAGTTAGTTTTGAATGTACGTGAGTCGCCAATTACTTGAGTAAGTCCTGCTTTCAATCCACCATCTAAATCACCAGAAAGCATAACGTTGGCGATCGCAACCGCCATAGTACACAATACTGGTTTTTCTGCATAGTCTGAGCTATCTAATACTTGTGCTGTTTTTCCTGCGCTCTTCAGCATCTTTGACATTAATGAACTAGTTGCCATATTTCCTTTATTGTTTATGGTTAAATGTTAGGTAAAATAATACCTCTTTGTTTCGGTCTGTTAGATCAACCGAATTGTCGATGAATGCACCATCTAATGTCATACCTTGTAATCGCTCTAAATTGGATTGAGCTACTGATGTAATCGCCCCAAGAGTTTTACCATCAGTAGTTGAAACTATGACGCCGCGATGACCCCGATAGATATCCAATCTTAGATTTTCTTCTTTAGTGAATAGTTGATTTGCTACTCGGATGAGGTCATCATATACCGAGTTCAACATATTATTGCCCTTAACAACAATGATATATCTTGATGGAGTACCATCATAACCATCCACTACACATTGTAACGCTAATACTGCATTAGCAAAACTGGTTCCGTCACCACGGATTCTATCTTTACTTTCGATTGCTGAATGCAATCTTTCAATGTCGATCATTGTATTGTCACAATCTGTTCATATTTATCAGCCAGACTTGGTTCTACGATCTCAACAAGATCATAAACAATCTTAGCCAAATTTGTTAGGTTGAGATATGAATGAATATATGAATTGAATGAAGCATACCGCTGATCCATAATTTCAAACTTAGACTCAAACTTATCTATTGTCCCGTTCAACTCACCAATTTGTTCCTGTAGCTCCCCAATAGTTCTCTGTTGTTCTTGAGACTTATTAGTTAGATAATATAACAATTGATTAGTAATCAACGAAGGATCATCAGTCTCATCCCTCTGAACAACTAGAGTAATATCATTACATAGACTTGGAATCATAGGTGACGCAAAACCGGACTTAATGAAATCTAATTGCATCATCGCAACTAATACTTCCTCAAGTGGAATGGTTACCGTCATTACACCGAGGTGAAACTGATAATCACCATTGGTTGAATTCTTCTGAACTGACTTATATTCCACCTCGTTAATTTGGGAAATCTTATCAATCAAGATTTCGCTTACTGCGTCGCAGGTCTTTTCATCCCCTGCGGTGAATGTCAATATGAAATTAACGTACTTTTGGTGCATAGATCAAATCCCGTTCATTATTCTTATCGTAACGACCAACTAATACACCTTCGTCAACGCGGGTATGGTTGCGATGATTCTTCATAATATAGGATTGATAGATCGCATTACTATCCAACCCACCAAGAAGTGCTCCACCAGAATTGATCACATCCAATATAACTCGTAAGCTATCACGTTTAGCATTCAAACGACCAAAATCACCCTCGGGTTTTGACATCTGTAATAGATCACTGATGGCTAACGAAAAATCATCATATTTATCATCACTTGGAGTAAAAACGAAATCGTCATTAGTAAGATCGGTGGATGTCATAGCCAATGTTGAATTATCGGTATGATATAGAGCCATCATTAATGCGAAGTGGACAATATCGATAAGCTCAAACAGAGCCTTTTGTTTATGATAGTTGGGATTAACCTTCCACCATTTCCAATCAGATTCGATCTCACGGATGAACTCACCCACCTCATCAATCACTGCAATTTTGGCTTGACCAAACGAAAAATTATCTCGCCACTTGGTACTACCATACTTACAGTTCAGCGTTTCTTGCATATGGATCAACTCTTCAAGTTGTTCCCGATTAATTAACTGAATACTTGGCATAAAACTCCGTGAAAAACATATCAAAATCTGCGGTTCCGTTCATTTTATTAATGAACTTCGCATCATACTGCGTAAAGTGACGGACAAACTCTTCAAACGCTGATGAAGGTAGGCCGTCACGACTTTCCAACTCAATCTTAATTACGGGGATATCCATATATTGTAGAAACTCCCATTCATCCGGCGTCCTGAAGTCGGTAATGATACGCAACTTCTTATCGTCGGCTGCGATGTCATCGAAATTATATCGAGCAAACGCATCAACGAAATACTTTGGATCAACATCACGAACCTTACCGATCAACAACCAAATATCACGAGGCGTTAAGCCGTATGGATTCTTTGGATGGATGAATGGAAGGTCTTTAATCGCTGGATCAAAATTGAAAGGCAACCAAGGGAATACACTCACAGCCAAACGGCGAACTTCATCCGAAAAACTTAAACGAGTCGCCCCATAATTATTAACCAAGTGATCACATAAATAATCCTTACCAGATTTATACTCACCAATAAATGCTACTATTGTCATTATTTCCTTAAATGTGTTTCCAATTATTTCTTTTTATTATATTAGTTATGGTTGGAGGCTTTAAACCATACTCAATACATAAATCCTTATTCCTAACCCCATTAGAGAATTTTTCTCTAATTTCCAACACAATCTCTTCGGATTCCCAATATTGACTTTAGACCAAAATCGTTTTAGTTCTTTATCGGTTAATGTTGGGATTTTCTTCAAAACGCAACAATCATTCATCAACCTCCGAATCATCGGTCATCTCAAACTTAATGAACTTTGAATTCAGAAGGCTAGATTTAAATTCGATATCATAATTGGTCACATTAATAACGCGACGTTCAGCAATGACTTCCTTATGACAGATATATGCCAAGACAATATCAGCATAATCAAACAGCAGGTTATCATGTATTTGAACTGAATGGGCGTTGAAGATATCCCACAATTTACCAACTAACTCTTCGCCTCCGGCAAATGCATATTTCTCTTTGCTTTCGATGATATCAGTATAAAATGCAACCAGATCACCGAAGAAACGACGCCAATGCAATGCTCCCCCCGCAGGGCCAATTAAAGGTTTGTCATTCTCCTGGAAGAATGAGAGATCATAGTTGGCAATCTTATCAACTGCTTCAACCGCTTGACTCTTGGAGAAATCATATAGATGAGCATTCGTTACGTGCCAACGATATGAACCTAATTCTAGCTCTGGATGAATCTTCTTAACTTCATTGAACATTAGCTCGTGAAGGAAAGAGAATTCGAATGGGTTAATACTACCTGTACCAAAGATTGCATCGCCAGACCGTTGAATTGTCTTCGCACAGAAACGGTTTCCCTTTTCGACATAGAAATGAATCTCACGATTACAAGGCAAGTCTTTCGGGGTATGATCATCACCGTATTTATCTTGAATCGCAAACATATTATCTAATGTGGGGTCAGAGATATTAACAAAAGAACGACGAGTATTAATTCCATCGGATTTGAATACGTTCAGTGCATCGTAGATTTGACCCTTACCGAACATACGTGGGCCATATGCTCCATGCCAAGTCTTTCCGTTATCGGAATATTGAGGTGCTCGCGGGAGGAAGTATGATAGATATGGATCAACTCGGTCGTCGCCAGCCATAACCCAGAAGGTTTCAGCGATCATTGCAACGATATTTGAATTACGACCAACTAGATTTAGATGGCGGGAACGAGGATTCGAAACTTCAAGTGTTACATCACGGAGTGAGGTGCAACCGCCATTGCGGCTAGGTTGATATTCACCTTCATCTAGGATTTTATTGTATAGTTTTAGTACTGTATTTGAGACGGTGTTACCAAAAATTAGATGCATGATACCTTTAAAAATAAAACTGAGGCTTATTATAACCTACATTCAGAAAAAAGAAAAGGGATTCTTAAAGAATCCCTCTTTTATATTACGCTTTGATCCAATAGACCCACTTGTCGTCCATATATGCGATCTTTTCCATTACGACCCCGACAATTCAAGTTTATCGGTTGGTTCATAGTAGCGAACGAAGTCCAAATTTTTACGAATCCAATCATGATTTGTAATCGGTTCGATTTTCGTTTCCCCAAACATGATGAATAGGCCTGAACCCGCCTGTCGCATCAAAGTTATCGCCACTTCAGAGCCTTTATACTTAGCCAATATCAAACGATATGGATCCAAATTTCCCCATGTTATTGGGTTAGGTTTGATCAAAAGGTTTGGTTGAGTATTACGCATAGTCATTGCAATAGTTCTCTCAATTCCGCTTCGGTATCCCGAAACATAAGGTTATCTTGTAAATAAAACGTCTTGAAATCATCTTCATCCATTTCGCTAATCTGAATCGGGTTTAATGAATCTACAAACTTACCGGAACTATCAAACAAGTCATACTCATAATCAGTTCCTAACTTCAACTTCATGCCGGATTGCTCCGACAGTTCCTGCGCTCTTGCTAATTGCATTAATACTTTCTTATTTCGGTGTGTTCAAAAACATTTGAAGCAACGAAAGGATTTCATGGCGATAAGACCATAAGGCCCAACCTACCCCGAATGATATTACCCACAATACCAATCCTGGGCTGACCGTATCACCACTTGATGAACTACCCGATGACGAACTCAATCGCGTCTGAGTGCGAGTATTGGACCCATAGCACGCATACTCAGCGCAATACCGATCAAACAGCGCGTCAATCGCAGCATCCTTTTGGGAGTCTGACAATTCACTACGCATCATGATGCGATTCTCTTGCTCTTTATAAGCAGCGCGACTCTCATTCGTTTCTAGGTTATTCATGCTGATCTCCTATTCGTATGCTATATTATAGTCGATATTTTACATTACGTAAAGCATTATTTACGTAAAATAATCTCAGGAATGTTCATATACGTATCAGGAGGATTCATCCAAAAGAACTTGGATTGGTCTTTGAAACATTTCCAGAACTTCTCAGAACCTTTCGTGAACTTCGGTTTGATGATACTCAACGTTGTCATACCTTGAATCTTATCATTGACCTCTTCCTCGTTCTTAGCCTTCAAGTAATACGGGATATCCATATAATACTTGATAGAATGAGGATAGGTGCGTTCTACCCAATCCCTAACGTCAATATGATCTTCGTGTTGAATAGCTAACGGTACGATCACATCAACGTCTTCCGGGGCTAATTCCTCAGACATTAGGCCACCCGTTTCCGGGATGAACTTAGCATCTTTGATTAATGACCGCCAATCAACTAACTCATCGTATCCCAGACCAATCCAAGTAGCCCCGATTGACTCAGCATAGGCTAATGAATCCCTTGATCGTTTCCGCGTACCTGATAGCACAGTCACAATGATAACTCGCTTACCTTCCTTAATCCAATTCACCATATGTTGATGTAAGGACAAGAAGGCATCATCACCATGAGGCTCCACAACTACAATATTTTCCTTCATTACCAACCGCCAAATAGATCAACAGGTTCAACAACCTTCGGGATGAACTTTGAAATATCAACTACCGGGTCATCCATACCAAACGCTTCAATTACTTTATCATACATGAAGTTGGCTGAGTGAGTTTCGATTACCCATTCACGGGCGCGGCGAATACGTTCTGGATCAAGGGCGAAGTCCTTATTATTCTTGATCACATCAGATACTTCACTTGAATCCTTAACGGTCAAATATAGATCATGAGGGATAATTGAAAGTCGGGCCTGTTCATGCAGAATCGGGCAAGACCCATACAATAGAGCCTCAATCGTTGTGATATTATATGCACCACTCTTGTATGCTTTATACTTCGGATTCCCACCGCCTTGTAGATCGACCATGAACCAAGACCGGGTCAATACCTCAGGAATTTGTTCTAGCGGAATATATCCAAAGAATTCAGCCTTACCATCACCGTTGAATTCCTTGAAGTGGTCTTTACCAATAGCAGCTTTCCATTCTGGAGTCTCGCGCAATTGATAATAAAGAATACCGTTTGAATATAATTCGAACTCAGCATGCTTTGTAATATCCGGGATATATGGAAGCAACTTATTGATCTGCTTAATATTCTTCCATTGACTCGTCCAAACAACTAGAGGCGTTTCCGAACGAGTTGATGTTACTGCCTGAGGATAGATCGGGGCGTCAATCGCTTCTACGGGAAGACCCAATTCAAGTAGCGGATTCGCATAGGCGGGTTGAGTCACCAATGTTTTCTTTACATGAGGTAGACACTTGATGCCCCAATCCTTATATGTATCCCAATACGCATCGCTGATGAAAGTTACCTTTGGTAGCTTACACTTATCATAGATTGGTAGAAATACCGGCTCAGAGCCATACATCTTGTTCTCATGAGGGCAGATATACGCAAAGTATAGTGCATCATAGTTTTCTTCTAGATACTTGATCGTGTTATCGACCTGATCAGGATGATGTGAACAATCTCCATGGATTGTAATAAACGTATCCCCACCACGAATCAACTTAGGCTCTGAGAACTTCTCAGCCTTGATCGTCTTCATATTACCGCAACGGAATACATCAAATGTATCTCCGCGTTTTTGTGCTTCTCTGGTTAGGGCTACAAGCACAGATTGTAATCCTCCCACCGAAGTAGTGGGCCAGAATATTGCCGCAATTCTCATAAATTTCTTTCTTAAATAATTAAATAACCACAATAGGATTTAGCATGACAAATAAAACATACCGCTCAGTTTTCACGGGCAAAGAGATTGACGAAGCGATCATTTTCATGCGCAACGCCAAGAATAAACAACTCACCATTACTAATGACATTGTTGCAGCTTCACAAACCACCATTTATATATTTGATAAGACCAAATATAATCTAGTCAAATTGAATATATTGGCGGTAGGCACATCTGGTGATGTTTCATTCGTTGAGACCAACGTAGTGGCAACTGCTATGACAGGTAGTATTATCAACCAAACTATTAATACGAGGAATCCGATTAATACTGGAGTACCATTATTTACTGTTGCAACCACAGTAGTAGGTAATATTGTTACAGTTAAACTAAACAGTATTGTCGCTATCGCTACCCTCAAGGTGGAAGTAACTAATCTACTATAACAAAAAGCCCCTGGAAACAGGGGCTTTTCTTTTAACGATAGGTTGTCATTAGGAAGGTTTGAATTTCAGCTAGCTGATTTAAATCCGAACCATCATATTGCACAAACTGGGTAGGTCGGAAACACCAAGTGTTATTATATCGACTTGGCTCATCACCATCCATACCGTCATCACCCAAAAGTACGAAAGTGCCGATCACAAAACTATGTTGATTTTCAACTACAGCTTCAGTCATACCTGGATTAAGTGGAATCGTTAAATCTTTTGTAAAATACACTAAACCGTTTCTCATCATTTACCGCCCATTTGCATTGATAGTTGTTTGGCCTCAGCATAATGGATAGCATCCTTAATATGCTGAGGAATAGGTTGTTGAATCATTGCTACTGTAACCCCACGTTGATTCTCTAGATTCTTCAGGTACTTCTGAATCCGAAAACCAATTGTCTTCATCGGAATATTCTTGGCTAGTTGTTGTCGTTTGAATTCCTCAATGCGAATCTGCCAATGTGCTGCTTCCGGTAATACTTCAATCTTCATTTCTGAAGTGATCTCGCCAGTCTCCATATCGATATCAAAAATTTCCTCGATACTTTCTAGTTCTCGCATATAAGCAGGAATTGGAAGCGGTTCATGTCGTGAATCCGGGAATACTTTGAGGGTATTCCCCGATGATTTAGGATAGAACTCAACTTGACGTTTCTGCTTATTATATGTTACTCTTGCCGTGCCAACTGGTAAACTAATATCTTCCTTCCCAGTTGGATACTGAATAAAGAATCGTGATGTTTGAATCGTAGGTACTTTGGCTTTAGAACCGTTCTGGGTCTCCCAATGTACTTCGTATCCATTAATATACTGCTTTGGGCGTGGCGGTGTTACTGGTCTTGCTGGTACTACTCTCTTTGTATGAACTGCTGCTGCGGGTACTACGCGAATCTCAGACTTCAAATCTTTTAAAGCATCACGAAACGAACTCATTATGAATCTACATCCTTTAAGTAAAACATAAACTACGGCTAAATATAAGATATATCATACTATAAAACACATTAAAAGTAAAGGCATTAAATGGTAAATCATAATAATCTATCCTCAGGGAATTGGTATGTAGTCATACCCGACTTCGATGACCTAACATTGAAGTTGACTAAGTTTCAAATTCCTGAGGTAAATGCCGGACAAACTTCTATTGGGAATAGAACGGAGTTTGTGCTTCAGACCTCCGGTGATCATATTCAATTCGAAAATCTGAGTATACAATTCTTGGTGGATGAGGATTTGGGAAACTATATTCGACTATATCAGTGGATGAGACACAATGCTCACGTAGGTATTGAACAACCAGCTTCAATATTTTGCCACTTCCTATCAAACGACAAGAAGTTTCAGGGGATAGAATTTGAGTTTATAGAGGCTTTCCCTCTGACGTTGTCTTCGCTAGAGCTAGATGCAGACGCTAACGACACGCAGGTCACGTGCACGGCTACCTTCGCCTATACGGTATTCGACATCACGAATAAAAGCGATAGGGACGCTCTATACCCATGAGAAAGCCCCTGAGACTATAACGGTCTCAGGGGCTTTTAGCGTTTAGATCACAAGATATTAAAGTATAAATACATGCGCTTAATATTGATGATCCGCTTATAGTTCAATTCGTGGAAGATATTATCCCCAGCGTATTCTTTGAGTGTTTTTTCTAGTCCTGGGTGTTTGACCATACCCCAGATTATTGATTCTGTGAATTCCTCGCTTTGGTTATCAAACAATTCAATAAAGAGTTGAGTGACACTTGCTTTCTTATTATCAGCAATATATTCCGACAACACCCGCTTGACTGTTGCGTCATAGTTATTACCGTTACAATACTTACCCAACCAATCAAGATAAATATGCATCGCCTTTGTATCTAGAAGGGCATCGATACTGCAATTACCCGCCTTGATATTAGCAAACAAAAAATCCTCATGATCGTATTGCTTAATCTTCTCAAGAAGAATAATAAACTTACGCTTCAGAGCCATTGGCTTTGCCAAGAATCCCTCTAACGTTAGTCTTGTATTTCCCCCGTAAGTGGTATAGTCAAATCCGCTACCCTCTTTGAAATGCAGGTTCATAGCGATAAACTTACGATAAAGATTAAATGCATCCTCTTGTTGTCTATTCAACCAACTACTCATCTTTATTATCTTTCTTGAAATGAAAATAGGGACACGAGGCTATGGTGTCCCTATTCGTTGAGGTTGATACTACTGTTGATACACCAACTCCTTTACTCCGGTTGGGAACACCAGATGGTACTTGCCGGTGCCCTTATCGAAGCGAATACCGTAGCCACGTTGGCGCACTTGCCAGGAGATAACGTCGTTGACGCCGCCCTGGGTCGCATTGTTCGTGACCGCAAGCATTTCGTTCATGGTCGCTCCGTTGACCATCATTTCCATCAATTTAGCGTAGGTCGTGCCGCGTTTGATTGCTTTCACTTCACCGCTTGGTGCGTAATCGCGGGTACGGGTGCGTTGTTGAGCTTGACCAGTATGATGCCCGGTTACGGTGACAACTTCAAAGTCCCGCACCGTTTCTTCTTTCCCGTTGATCAGGGCTTCGATTCGATGCAAGGCGACACGAGCGCCCGATTCACGCAGTTGGTTATAGACCACTTGCGAATCTTCCGGTGCCCCGGTCAAAGGGATGAAGATTTTGCGTTCAAACGAGGCAAACATCTTGACATTGTTCGTTGGTGCGTTGGTCGTTGTGTTCATGATATAACTCCTTTAAATACATCAGTTGGATTAGTAACTTTTGTTTCAATAAGGGTAATCACTCTTTCAGTCCACCACTTTTTATGTCTTGCTCTACCCTATGAACCTAATTATATAGTATTTTACAGGAAAGTAAAGAACTATTTTAATTTATTTTCGTTTAACCCTCTGTATCTCACATGAGGGAACTCGTCAATCAATTTTAGTAGTTCTTTGGCAGGCATCCCTAACTCAGTAACTTTAATATAGTTGCTCTTGGCGTTTGGCATATTCAGTTGCGCGATTAGTCTATGGTTACCATCAATCACATATCCGTCTATACTAATAAAGATCGGAGAATCCCCGATGTCGCCTTTACTTATAATAGAGCCTACCTTATCTCTATCATATTCCCCCTGAACCAACTTTAGTGATCGGGTTGGAACTCTACAATTTTTAGTTGCGACTCCGTGTCGATTCATGAAGGTAATGAAGTCTGTTCTATACTTAAAGTCAATCTGAGGCATTTGAGACCGCGAGATACCCATATGGCCCGTTGGAGCCAGAATCAAGTTATTGATCATCGAACGTTGGATGTCGATATATTTCAGGGTGTGCGTTGTATTCATGTTATCCTCAGATTATTATATAAATTATTTAGATATCGTAGGCTGGGTCAGAATAATCCACAAATACCGGTTCCTTGAACGCCACGCTCTTTAGCATCTTATTGGCTTGGTATAACTTAGGAGCGCGACCACCTTCAACATTATCATATTGCTGTTTAGTTGATTTAACTCGCTTGCGAGGAAATTCCCCCTCAACCGCCACTTCCAAACCCAGATCAACATACTTCTTTACAGTTGCATCAACTTCTGCTTGATCACGACAGAACTTTGACATATTCGAATCGAACACAGTACGCATGTCACGTTCAACGTCCATACCAGCCATATGCGCTGCACCTAGAGTAAAGACTAGGATATCGCAAATTGCATCCCGGAACTCAGTCATATTCTTAGGGGTAATACCATCATCAAACAACTCGTTGTATTCGTCTAAGATATTCTTACATTGATTACCCAGACGTTCCCAATTAGGGTTTCGTGGATCATCAGGTAGGTTACCAAAGGCTTCATTCATCGTACATACGTCTTTAAACATTTACTTCCTTATTGTGGCCAATTTTATATTTGGCGATTAGTTCCCAATCCTTACTTTCGCTATGCTTAACTACTTTGATAGATTTCATCGAGCATAACGGACTTTGGATCATACTTGGTTTTACTACTTCAATCAATCCCCATTGAACTAAGAGATTGATAATTGCGTTTTGTCTTGCTACATCACTCATGGTGAGGGTATTCTCTCGCCCATCCAATAGGTACATAGTTTTAAAGTGACAAATATAATACTTGCCCTTCTTATGCAGGATATTACAGGTTTGAATTAATACGGGTTTTCCGTTTTCTCCCACCTTACCGCGAACCCCAACACGAGTCAACGATTCAGCGATACAATTAAAAATCTCGCCGGGAATACCCTTTGGGTTGATTTTAACTTCCACCATCATTGGTAGAACATCATTATATCGCTTATCAGTACCTACCACATCAGACGATTGCATTACATTACCTCAACATTATCCAGAATTGCATTAAATCCCATGAATTGGAAGTCGATGATCTCGTTATTCTCAATCCGACCAAAGCCACTAGGGGTAAAGACTACGTTTTTGTTTGCCAATAATGCATCACGCAAGGCGATACCATCAGCTTGTACATCTAGAACAATCACCGTTCCGGTTAGATAATTATCCACCCGTTTGGCATTAATGATAATATGGCTTGGATTAACAGTAGGACGAGAAACCCCGTCATTGTAATATCCATATACCTCTCGGGTTGCAGATTGTTCTATGATAACTTTAACCGCATCTTCATTATAGATTACCCCACTATACGAGGCAACGCCAATCTCCATCAATTTAACGTCAGATATAATCATTTCTTCGCCTTCTTTGTCTTAGGGATAGTCTTAACTTTTGGTGTATCGCAACCGCCTGGGTTATTTTTATTACGCATGAATTCCAATTCCTGTTCATTAATCAATGGTAGGTATTCCGCCGCCCTTTGTAGATTAACTTCATAGAACTTAGAAACGGTTTCAATATCTTCTTTCTTGTCCACTTCTTCCACCTTCGCCCACGCCCCGTATCGCTTCTTCTTAGGTACTGCATGCAATAGAAACTTATATTGCATTTCCTTAGATAGTCCTGGATACTTATTCATTTCGTTTGCGAATAGAATCGTATCCATATGCTGTGACAAACCATTATTGATTTGAAACGGGACATAAGCACTATAAGGATTCTCTACATCCAAGTCAATCGCATCGTTAGAGTTAATAGACTTTAGGAAATCAAATAGCGCCGGCATATTAAGCCTTGAATTTAACTTGCATGATGACTTCAGTACACAAAGCAAGATAATGAATAAACTTACTTGGTACCACCGAATCATACTTCTGATATTCAGCCAGCAGCAGGACTAACTGAGGGATTGACTGTTCCACCAGTTTTGGCTCCATTACGGTATATAATTTATTATAGAAGTCATCCGACAGACGATCTACGTTGTTCAGTAGAAATTGTTGTACGTCCTTATACTTCTTTTCTTTAATTGCTTCGATAAGCACACTAGGATCAGTAGACGCGGCCTTAGCAAGCGAACCTTCGTCAATCTTACCTAACTTAGCCTCATGCTGCAGGAACGTCAAGAGGCGGCGATTATCGGGATGGAAATACTTGACGATACCCGCAACTGCTGGCTTATTATATTCAATTTTATTCAGTTCAAGAATATCAAAGATACGCTTCAGCATCTGAGCCATCATCTTAGCCGAATCCGCTTTGCTGAACCGGAAATCCACGTTAGTCAGTCGGGATTGCAAAGGGTCAATGATCTTACTCTTGGTATTCGCGGTGAGAATGAAACGGCAATTCTTATGCACTTCCTCGATAATGCCTTTCAAAGCATCCATCGCTGCCGGGGATAGACGATCAGCCTCATCAAAGATAACCACTTTATGCGCACCACCACCGAATAGAGACATTGTTGTTGCGTATTGCATTACTTTACCACGAATATCATCAATACTATTATCTAGCGATGCATTCAGGAATAGCGGTTGGATACCCAATTCATTACATAGAGCATAGGCAGTTGTCGTTTTACCCGTCCCTGGATTTGATGATGTAAGTAGAAGATTCGGGAGTTGACCGTCAGCGATAAACTTACGGAATTGTTCTTTCAGGTCTTCTGGGATGATAACATCATCTAGTTTATTTGGACGATAAAGTTCAGCCCAAATAAACGCACCTTTGCCTTTGTTACTATTGTAATCACTCATAATATATTCTCAAAAATAAAGGCCCACTTTGGGGCCTTGGATTTAGACTGTCGGGGTAGATTCAAATATTTTGTATGGGCTATATAACATACCATCCACACAATTAGGGCATTTTACAATCAGCCCATAACATAAACCACCAACAACTGGTGTGTTCTCTGTTGCCTCAGAACGCTCAAACTTAGCTACACAACCGCATTCACATGTACCCACATACTGTACAACTTTAGGCGCTTCTATGCTGATTATTTCCATTTATTCCAATTCCAAACCAACGAAGGTTGTGATCTTACGAGTCAGGTGAGTAAATTTGGAAATACCGCGATCACCCTTTTTCAGTAGTTGCACGCTGAAGTCGCCAGGAACCAGTTTCAGATTCTCTAGTTTGATTGATGCTTCGAAGTCATCCGCAGTGTTCTCGCCCATATCAACGATATAGTCATTTGAGGTATCAATCTCAGCCGAAGTTGCGACCAGATATAGATTCTTATCGGATACTTTGACCTTCATTGCTTTGTGACCTAGTGCTGCAGCAGCTTTCTCAAAGTTCTCTAGGACTTCTTTCGACAACATAAATTCAACGTCCACTTTAGGGAGCGTAATTGATTTACCTGGATGTTTTACGAAGTCTTCTGGCGTGAAGTAATACTTGATCTTCGAAGAACCCGCTTTGATGACCATATGAGTATCATCTTCTTCGTCAAATACTAATTCAGCATCTTTGAATGCCGGTAGGGCTAGTACACCAAGCAGTTTAGTCAACTCATATACGGCGAAATCTTGAGGGAAGGTTTCAGTCACAACGGCTTCCATAATAACGTTACCGGATGCTGAGACAGTCTTGATTTCATTACCTTCGCTGAACGCTAGGGATTTGTTGATTGACGCTGCAATCTTTAGGATATTAAGTGTTTCTGATGATAGTTTTACGATTTTTGACATTATGTCCTTGGTGGTTTGTTACTTCTCGGACGACGATCTACTGTCCGGAAATTTTGGATTGTTTCTTTAATAAAATGAATCGGTGTTTCATTCGTATTCATCTTTGCTTCTTCTACTTTGGTACGACCTTCATAGGCTCTCAACATGGTCGATGCTTTATCGACAGTTTCAATGCTCACGAGTTTTACTGGATTCGTGTTACGTTTCATAATATAATACTCCTATAAGGTAGATGTAAAATTATACCCTAATTTTACATCTAAGTAAAGACATTTTAGAAATTAATATCTGCTACTTCTTTAGTCATCATTTTGACGTTGGTTGTTGAAACCATTTTCTTACGTTCGGTTTCGATCTTAGCAATTTCTTTTACTAACTCACCGACTTCTTCTGAGCCCAAATTACGAACTTGGATTGATAGCAGTCGATTAGCATATGCTTCATTGTCTGTGATGTTAACCTTAATAGCATCCATCAGAGCAGCCTTTTTCAAGACAATTAACTCTGTTGATTTATTATTCCACCACTCGATGAACTGTCGCTTGACATTCAGCCAATCTAATTCTATGTCATACCGAGAAATTTTATTTAGTCGGCGCATTTCATAGAACTCAAGACGCAATTTAACCCAAGTCTCAATTAGGGACTCAATGCTGCTTGGACGTAGAATCTTCTTACCATTCGGTGACCAAGCAGCAATCGTTTCAGTATCACGTTCGATCAATTTGAATGCCGACTTCAATTCATCATCCGTCAACGCGGTAGTAGAACGAGGACAGTCAATAATAAAACGCCAACCGTCTTCAGTCGATTCATTCTCATAGTCCTTGATGAGCGGGGCTACAACTTCACCCTTCTTATCTTTGGTTGATTCCATGAGATCATTCAGAATTGACTTATACTTCTCAAGCTGCATGGACGGCGGCAATTCAGTGATGATGATAGTCGTTGCGTTCTTACGCTCAAACACACCCTCAAAAGTTACCTGACCCGTAATATGGTTCTTGGAAATTTCTCCCTGATATCCCTCATAGTATGGTGTCAACTTATTCTGGACCAAGCCTGTCGTCAATACTTCCTGAACAGCCTGTTTGATATCATTGATCTCATAAGACAAGATATTACACGCGTAACCATTACCCGTCCCTTGGGCGCCATTGATGAGAATTAAAGGTAACTTAGGTACATATGTGCGCGGCTCAATCTTATCGCCGCCATCATATTGATAATCTAGAATATGGTTATCGTCAGAATCAAATAACTTACCGAAGACTGAGCTTAATCGGGTTGAAATATATCGCTCCGACGATGCCTTGTGACTCATTCGGGTTCCGAACTGACCCTCTTTCTTGAACAAGGGTAGATTGTTCGTTCCAATATAATCCTTATTCATATCGACTAAAGCGCCGATCATCGAAATTGCACCATGACGATACATTGTCACACTAGCAGCGCGCATACCGGCCTTATCAACTACAATACTCTTAGTGCCAATATCTTCGATGAAGGCGAGATCGGAAGAGCACACGTCTGAACTCCAGTCACCCGTTAGATCT